>Ga0207679_10000030_pt1 | contig 169351 bp, 157 predicted proteins | sample KBSC73metaG_FD_184320 | JGI IMG/M metagenome (GOLD analysis project Ga0207679, IMG submission 184320) | Corn rhizosphere microbial communities from Kellogg Biological Station, Michigan, USA - KBS C7-3 metaG (SPAdes) (version 2) | ecosystem: Host-associated > Plants > Roots > Rhizosphere >...
CGATCCCACGCGCGATGTCTGCTTTTTCGGTCGCTATCGGGGGTAAAGCAAACATGGGCTATTGCACCGCACATGTCTGCTTATGACCCAAAGCGGACATGGCTTCGGTTAGTAAAGTTCTCAATAAGGGATTTGTGATTGGACCGCGATAGCTTGTCAGATAGCCTCCGCACGCATGTCGACGCGGTACCTGATCATCGCCATGGCGGCTACTCTTTGTGCGGGCGCATTACTCTATGCGGTTGACCATCAGGCCTTCATCCCAAGGGGACCCCATTCGGTTAGCATTTCCTCGACAAAATAAAGCAAGTCAAGCGTTCGGATCGAGGGCGTTCGGATAAAACAATTGCTCGCCATTGATCTTGTAGTTGGCGATAGCTTTCTGGCCTTCGGACGACACGAACCAATCGATGAACTGCTGACCAAATTCGCGCTTTACGTTCGGATGTTTGGCTGAGTTCACCAGTATGACGCCATATTGATTGAACATGCGCTTGTCGTCTTCAACGAGAATTTGCAGGTCACCCCTGTTCTTGAAGTGTATCCATGTGGCGCGGTCGGACAGCACATAGGCTTTGCTGGCGGCCGCCATCAGGAGCGCAGCGTCCATACCTTGGCCGATCGGTGTGTACCAGGGGCCGTGGTCGTTCTCGATGTCGATTCCGAGGTCCTTGTGCCAGATCCTCTGTTCGACGAAATGGGTGCCGGAGCGGTCACCGCGCGAGATAAAGGTCGCCTGTTTGTCTTTGATCGCTTTGAAAGCCTTCGCAACGTCCTTCAAATCCCTGATGCCTGCAGGATCGCTTTTTGGCCCGATCAGCACGAAGTCATTGTACATGACGGGAACGCGCCTCACGCCGTGTCCTTCGTCGATGAATCTATTTTCCGATGATTTGTTGTGCACAAACACGACATCGGCTTCACCGCGCCGGCCGGTATCGAGCGCTTGACCGGTGCCTTGGGCGAGCACCTTTACAGCAATGCCGGTTTTTTGCGTGAAGAGCGGCAGCAAGTAGTCGAATAGACCACTATCTTGCGTTGAAGTCGTGGAAGCGACGACAATTGATTTTTCTTGCGCGATCGCGTGGCCGGCGAAAAATGCGCCGAAGACCACAATAGCGGCGAGTACGATCTTTCGCGATGAAAGCAATTGAACCCCCTTATCCCGATAACAAAATAGTGCCGCGTGATGACCAATTTAGGGCACTGGGGCCGAAATATTGGCGCAACCCGAGAATCGGCAAAGCATGTCCGTATTGGCCCTAGCGGACATGGCGTCTTGCAGCGCACACGTCGGCTTTTGACCCAAAGCGGACATGGGCCAGCGTTACGCTTGACCCCCTTCCGGCGCGCTAGTTTGCCGGTACGATACGTTGGCGAGACTTTCGGGGCAGCAATGAGGCGGCGCGAGTTCATCATACTTCTGGCTGGCGCGACTGCGGCGTGGCCGCTCGGTGCGCGCGCTCAGCAGTCCATACGCCGTGTCGCGATTATCAACGTCAGGCTGGAAACGGATCCACTGGGTCAGAGCCAGCTGAAAGCCTTCCGGCAGGGCTTCGAGAAGTTCGGCTGGGAGGACGGTCGCAACGTAAAGATTGAAGTGCGCTGGGCAGGCGGCAGCGCCGAGCAAATGCGCGAGTTCGTCACGGAATTGGTGGCACTCAAGCCGGATGTGATCGTCGCCAGCGGCTCGCCGGCAGTGGCGGCGCTCAAGCGTGCGACATCGACGCCGCCGGTTGTATTCGTCGGGATCGCCGAACCAGTGGCGCAAGGCTTCATTACCAACATGGCGCGTCCGGGGGGCAATATCACCGGCTTCAGCCTGGTTGATTTTCCGATCGTGGGTAAATCGGTGGAAATGCTCAAGGCTGTAGCGCCGTCGCTTGCCCACGTTGGGCTGATGTACAATCCAGAGACCTACGGCTTCTACGACGCTTACCTGGAAAGATTTCAGCGCGAGGCGCGCTGGTCGATGGAATTGACCCGCGTAGCGGTGCGCGTGCCTGCGGACATTGACGCTGCTGTCGCAGGCGTTGCAGCGCGGCCGGGCGGAGGCTTGGTCGTGCTTACCGATGCATTCAACTCGGTCAACCAGGCAAGGATCCGCGCGGCTCTGGATCGCAATCCGATGCCCCATATCGTGCCCTGGCGACAGTGCGTTGCCGGTGGCGGGCTGATGTCCTATGGGCCGGATCTGGACGATATCTTCCGCGTCTCGGCGAGCTACGTGGACCGAATTCTCAAGGGTGCAAATCCCGGCGAACTTCCCGCGCAGGCACCCACGAAAATTGAGCTTGTGATAAACCAGAAGACCGCGAAGACGCTCGGTCTCGACGTGCCGCGGTCGCTGTTGGCGATTGCCGACGAGGTGATCGAATAAGAGCGGCGATGTCCGCTTTTGGCCCAAAGCAGACATGACGGTTTGCACTGCACATGTCCGCTTTTGGAAGTAAAGCGGACATTGTTCACTTGATGCCTAGAATGATGCCTGAAAAGTTTTTTGGCTTAAATCGACGCAAGAAGAACGTCGCTAAGTTTTTGATTTTAAGTGGCTCCCCGGGCCGGATTCGAACCAGCGACCAACCGGTTAACAGCCGGTTGCTCTACCACTGAGCTACCGGGGAACAACGCCGAGCAGCGGTAGCGGCCCTATAACAAAGCCAAACTCCTTTGGAAAGGATGAAGGGCCCGACCGTCGGCGCGAAGGTTGGAGGCCGTGCCCGGAATTAAACCGGGGGGTACGCGGATTTGCAGCCCAATGAAGCGTCGCGGTTTCAACGCCTTGGCTGTAAAACGGCCTAAAACCGGCGACCGGAATCAATGGCTTCGGGTATCTTGGGCTGCGTCATTGCGGCGGCGGCTTTGGCAGGTCCGTCACCTTGTTGGTCGCCCTTGCCGCGTGTACTCGACTATTGGTCAGAAGCGAGCGAGATCGTACGACTCTTTAGATGATTGCCGAGTTCACCAAGCCGTTTCTTTTTATTCACATTCGCAAGACCGCTGGAGTTTCGCTCCGAGGTTTGCTGGCAAACCAATTTCCGGCGGGCCGGGTGCTTTTCCAGGCTCATTCCGTCAGTGGTCCATCGGAGCCCGGCGACGCAAATTTCGTTACTGGCCACGTCGGCCTTGACTACGCACGACGTTTCGCAGCTGCACCAACGATCTTCACCACGATACGCGAACCGATTTCCCGATGCCTCTCGACTTATCACTTTTTTCGAAGCAATGACGGGAATCACCTGCGCACCCTTGCGATCGAGTTGACCAACGCTGAACATGAGAGCCGGTGTCGATTTACCGATCGCGCGCGACGCTTGGGTTTGCTGGAATTTCTTGTTGAGGAAGAGTCGTTGGCGCGCGCCTGGTTATCGAACGGACAGGCTAGGCAATTGTTGGGCGGTTCATTTGCCGGACTGGCAGAGGGAGCGGACTGCCGCGAGATTGTCCGAACCTATTTGGCAGAATGCGATGTTGTCGGCATTTTCGAGCGGCTGGACGACACACTGCGGTTGCTCTCACATACAATGAATTGGGGACGGTTGGGGCCTTTACCCCACACCAACAAAACCAAACTGTACTCGGCCGATGTCGATCCGAGATGCATCGAAATCCTCCGGGCATGGAACTCGTTGGATTTCTATTTATACGAGGAGGCTTGCCGACTTTTTGAGTCGAAACTGCAAGCCATGCATGACAGGGGCCTCGATCATGCTCCTCCGGATGCAATTTGGCTGGCGACCGGGGAAAAGTTTACTCCGGACATGCCGATCCACGGGTATGGTTGGCACGAACGCGAGTATCACCGGGACAAGTGGTTATGCTGGAATTCGGCCGTCACCGCCACTCTCGACCTTCGCCTTTCGAAGCCCAGATATTCCAGCTTTCGCTGCCTGTTGTCCCACGTCATTAGCCAGGCCGCTCTGGATCAGCTCCAGATCTCGGTGAATTCCGTGCGCCTGACTTTGCAAAAGCGGGCAGCAGAAGCTGGAACGCTTTTGGAAGGTGCCATACCGGAAAACGCACTGAGCCGAAGTCCGCATCTGGCGCAGATTACGTTCGATTGCCCGGTCATGCTCAGGCCCTGCGATATCAATCCAGGCCTGCCGGATAGCCGAAACTTGGGCGTGGCAATCGGCTGGATTCGCCTTGAATAATATTGATTGGTAGCGAGACAAATTGCGCGTCCGCTCAAACAGCTCGATTCACTTCGCGGCTATTGTGGCTAGTTTCGAGGCGGATAATTGCGCAGCGGGTTTCGGCACGATGCGCTTGATCGGCAATCCGAGCCATCGGGAGTCATCCTTGCCGTGAAAACGGAGACACGTCCATCCCAACGTGCATTGACCGGATTGAGCAAGATCGAACGTGATATCTATGGTGTCAGGTCCGATCGAGATATCCTGAGCAGGTAGCGGCCGCCCGTCGACGTAAAATCGTAAACCCGCGCGCGCCAATGGCCGCTTCGGTATGCATTCAATGCTGATCCGGTGCCGCCCTTCGTTCATCCATGCCGACATCATGGCGGCCGGCTCCGACCACCGGAATCTGGTTTCGTTGTATGTTTCGATCGGATAGAAGCCGGCATTCTGCGGCGCGAAGACGTCCCAACCCGACCTTAAGTCGGCCTGTGACATGAGTGCAGGCTGCGTCGGAGCATCGCGTTGCTCCTTAAGGCAAGCCAATCGCTGATGGTCGATCAGTGCCGCGACATAGTTCTTAAATGCAGCGCTGATCCAGGACCTCGGGGCGGCCAAGATGGCAAACATCGTCACGATGCGCTTCAGGGCGACTCTTGCTGCGGCTCCTGCGAGTGCTGGCCGTTCACCGCCGATCGCAGGCATCAGCCAACGCGTTGGCGTTCTGAGGAATAGAAGTGGTTGCCTGAGGCGGGAGATCGAGGGAACCAGTATATCGTACATGGACATCCGCAGCAGCTTTTGCGCCAATCGGCGGTCCCAATTGCCTTGGCAAATCCATTCGTCGGGCACCTCGAGCAAGTGTCCGGCCCCATGCGTGTCTTCCGCGAAATACCTCATCTCGCCGGTGATGAAATCCAGGGTAAACGTCCGCAATTCGGAGAGCTTGCCGAGATAGTAGTGATGAAAGCGCGCTTCCGGCAGGTAGCCTATTTTGTGTCCAAGTTCGGCATAGTTCGCGGCAAGAACCCACTCTGCGAAATGGCCGAGCTCGGATTTCAATCCACCGCATTGGTCGTAGACATCACGTCGGGTTACAAAGCATTGATCGAGAATTTTGCGCCACGGATGCCTTTTCATTCCAAATTCAATGTCGGACTCATACATATCGGCTTCGGCGGTCGAAAGCCGATTGTGTGTGATGCGTATCGACTGGCATGAAAATCCCACCCACTCAGGGTGCGTTGCGAATGCCTGCAGGCATTTTTCCAGAACGTCGGGCTCCGGCCAGCAATGCGATTCGGTAAAAAACAAGTACTGACCGTGAGCGCGCGCGGCCCCTATCGCGCACAGACCAATGTCATGCTGTTCATCCGAATACTCCAGGCGATCCTGCGGCCCGAGCAATGCCGCCAATTTGTCAGGTTCCGGGAAATCCGGCGAGACCACCAGTATTGTCTCATATTGGCTCTTTGCAACGGTCTGTGCCTGCCACCCCAGCCAGCACCGTTCCCATTGACCGCGATGGTATTCGAGCGGAACGATGACTGAAAATAACGGTTTGGTCATGTCCCGGCCCGAGCATCGTTGTTTGCGAAAGCCTGGTTCCGATTTTCTAATTCAGTGCGAGCGCGCTCCTGATGGAACACACTGAAAATTTCGGTGCACCAATCGTGCAACTCCTGAATCATAACCCGGTGATCGAGCGAATGCCTCGCCCCTTCGGCCGCGCGTTTTCCGATCGCTGACGCGATGTCGAGGAAAGCGAGCAAGCGTGCAATGGCCTCGCCGAGCCCGGTGACATCTCGAACCGGAACCACAAGCGCATTTTCGCCGTTGCGCACATTTTCAAGCACGCCACCAGCAGAGGCGAGAACTGTCGGTGTGCCGCACGCGAGGGCCTCGCAGACACTCAGCCCATAGGGCTCCTCAAGCGAGGCATGCACACAGACGTCTGCGGCCCGGAACAATTGGGCCATACTGGCAGGCGATTGCACATATCCGATCTGCCGGATCACCGCGTTCTCGCTCACGCGTTCGTCCGGTCCGGAGGACCCCACCACCAGAAGTTCGACCGGCCGGGCTTGCAGGCGTTGCGCGACCACGGCCAACGCGTTGCGTACGGTGGGAAAATCCTTGAAACGGTTCGTAACGCCGCCGTTCGCGACGTAAAGCAAAATAGCCGTGTTCTCAGAAATGCCAAGCTCGCGACGTGCCTCGCTTTTCGAGCCAGGGCGAAAAACAGCAAGATCCACTCCGCCCCGGATGCACCTCCAGTCGACGACGGCTGGGGCAAGCAATGACCGGCGCGCGCGCTGCAACATCCATTCGGACTCTGCTGAGACAAATAACCGGCAGTCGGCTAGCGCGCGACGCTTGCGGTGCCAGTTCAAGCGCGTCAAGTCGAACGGGATCGCGGGTGGCAGGTCGAGATCAGGGCAGGCGCCGCAGCCGATCTCCCATCGTTCACACCCCAGAGCCTGCGCGCAATGCCCAGTGAACAGCCAGGAGCAGAACAAGCGGACCGCCACCGGCACGGTCCTGCTGAGTGCAGCAAGCGCACGCAAATCGAAAAAATTGGGATGCAAATTGTGGCAGAGCACCAGGTCAGGAGCGGATCCCGTCAAACTGAGCACATGGTGGGAATAGGGGTACTCGAAGTCCTCCAGCCCAATGGCGCGCGAGCCGCGTCGGGCCAGTCCAAGAATGGCTCGGCCCGCGAGTCCCTGAAACGGCCCATAGTCAAAAAACGGACTGAGAAAAAACGGCACAACCCGCGGATGATCTGTCTTCTTGTCGCCCACCAATAACCAGGCATCAATGCCGCGTTCCAAAAATCCCTCGAGCGTGAGCATCGACATCCGTTCGGAGCCGCCGCCCTCGTCAGCCGTATTCACAATGATCACTTTTCGAAGTGACCTGACCGCGTTGCCCAATTCACTCAGCCCTTTTGAAATCGATTGTAAATATCGGAAGCCCGAGACATCTGCGATCGGAAGATCCAGTCCGTCTGGGGACGAGCGCTTTGCAAATCACGAGAATTCCATCGCGCGCTGCGCTGGCGAGTTCTTCGGGCAGGGCAATGATCCATACACCGGCCTTCACCGACAATGCTGATCTCGGCAGGATCGTGCCGCCAATCACTACCGCAATGAGGCTGTCGAGTGGATTGCCGCGCAGCCCGTTCGTGTCGATATGGAGTTCTAAGGCGGTGGCGTCCGAATCAATACGCAGCACGAACATCGGCCATGTCCAACGAAAGTTCCTGCTTTCGAACCGTTCCAGCGCGTGGATTCCGCCAAGGTCGCTCGGGGTCGCTGCTTCAACTGGAAAAGACACAGGAGCCGCTTGCGGCGTTCCGGGATCAAGATGGTGGCGCGTCCAATCATATTGGGCCTGAGTGACCACGCGCCGATGCGCGCGCAAAAACCGCCTCCACTGCAGCTTTGAGGTAAGAGGCAGATGGTCGATTGCAAATTCGTCCAATTTGATCAGGGCTCGTTGCAACCAACCCCACACCGACGTGCCCGCAATAGCATCCCGCAGTAGTGGCACAGCGATGGTAATGAGGGTGGGTAGATGTCGAGGATGCGACACTGCAACGAAGGCGATTGCGCGCAGCATGCGCCGTCGCATATTCCTGTCGCGGCAAAGTCTGTTGGACCACAGATCCGAGTGACCGAAATAGCGCTCAAAAAAGTCTTGCGGCTCGCTTGACCGGCACGCGATCTCACCTCTGGCGTAGTCTGCCGTGTCGTAATGGTGATCGCGAGTGGCTGCATCATCCAGATGAAGAACGGCGGCGCCCGAAATGTCATCGATCTGCACCGCCAATGTATCAAGACGGGCAGATAGCAGTGCTGGTGCGAATTGACCGTACTCGCTGACAAAACCTCCCACTCGGGCGAAGACATCGGCGCGGATTGCAAACCCGCTCCGGTGCACACGGCGCCACGTTCCCGCACTACGCCAGATGGACTGAATTTGGCCAAACCACCGATCAGCGAGGCGTGCCATCAAGTGGGCATCGCTGTGGCGCACTGTGAAATTGCCGACTACACCGTGCCCGGCAGAGATCCACTGGGCTACATGCTCAAGACATTTCGGATCGCCCAGGCTATGCCCTTCGATGAAGACGAGCCAAGGCGTTGTTGCCTTCGCAGCGCCGGCATTCCACATGGCGGCGTCGTTAGCTTGTGGCACCTCAATTAGCTGATCGCTATCGCCCAGCGGCAGTGCATGCTGGTCTGACGCATCCTCTCCCGAAGACATGACGCAAACGCGGTAGTGTTTGCGTGACAGGGTCTGCTGCTCCGTCCAAGTCCGCACGACGTCGGCCGTGCGTCCGCGAAGGTCGAACAGCGGATAGATCACCGTGATCAATGGATCGGTGAGTTCGCCTCCCAGGGCATCTCCGCGAGTTGATACGCTGGTGAGACACTCAATACTCATGACACGCTTGCTGAGGGGCAGTCTTCTACGGGCCCTCTCCTGCGACCGGGCCGGTTGTAGGGCCAGCATGCGGTTAGAACAAGTCGCCCAGCCAGGCCTGAGTATCCTCAGGATACACGCATCCAAAAGGGACACAGTGTGAACGCAAGTTGCAAAAAGCTGGGTATTGGAGGCCACGGCCGGAATCGAACCGGCGTGCACGGATTTGCAGTCCGCTGCGTCACCACTCCGCCACGTGGCCAACTTGTGAGATCAAGGCGTCGGGTCGGCCATGCCTATATAGGAGCGAAAGCCCCCCGACAATCACGTGACATTCGCATGGCGAAACTTGCGTTTTCCTGCTTGTTGCCGCAAAAGAACGCTCTTCCTGACGGCACGTCTTCAGATCGAGAACCGCGATGACCGATTTTGCAACCGCTCGCCGGCATATGGTGGACGGGCAGGTCCGCACCGCCGATGTGACCGATCTGCGCATCCTCAGCGCCATGCTCGATATACCGCGCGAGCGCTTCGTCCCGCCGGCTTCGGCGGCTATTGCTTACCTCGACCTCGATCTGCCGGTCGGCAAGAGCGGATCGCGACGGTTGCTCAAGCCGATGGTGCTCGGCAAGCTCATCCACGCTGCCAACATTGCGCCGGGCGACCGCGTTCTCGATGTCGGCTGCGCGACCGGTTACGGCGCCGCGGTACTCGCCCGTGTTGCCGGTCAGGTGATCGCGCTGGAGCAGGACGCCGACCTGGCCCGGGCCGCGCGCTCGGAACTCGCGGGGCAGCCGAACGCGACCGTTGTCAGTGGATCTCTTACCGCCGGGTGGCCGCAAAGCTCGCCCTATGACGCGATCGTGCTGGAAGGCGCGACCGAGGTGCCGCCGGAGACGTTTCTCAGTCAGATCAGGGAGGGCGGGCGGCTCGTTTGCGTTCTCGGCAGCGGCCCGGGCTCCAAAGCTATGCTCTATTGCCGTAGCGGCGACGAACTGGGAGGGCGGCCCATCTTCGATGCCACTGCCGCGGTGCTGCCTGGCTTTGCAAAGACCCCGATTTTCGCCTTCTGATTACAGGCTTTTTCCGATCGTTGCGTAAATACGTCACTTTCCCCCTTTTTGTAGGCGCGTGGGCTTGGGGGGTTTTAACGTTGCGTCCGGGCGCATATTGTTCGGCGTTCGATGCGTCGGCGCGAATCTGGCAGGGTACCAGTCGCGTCACGGACTGGTTTTGGACGGGGTTTGATGGCGGGGTGGGGAGCCAGAGGCTGGGCGCGTGGGCTTGCGGCCGGTACGGTTGCATGGACCGCATGCGCGTACTTTTTGGTTCCGGCGCAGGCCGATACGCTCGAAGGCGCCCTGGTGCTGGCCTATCAGAACAATCCGTCGTTGAACGCGCAGCGCGCTGCCGTGCGCGCGATCGATGAAGGGGTGCCGCAGGCTTTGGCCGGCTACCGGCCGCGGGTCACGGCGAGCGGTTCGGTCGGCTCGCAATATTGGGACACGACGACGCGACAGTTGCCATTCGTGCCCTCGACTACGAACACTTCGCCTTACACTCACCTGTCGGGACAAATGACGCCGTATGGCGGTGGCGTCACGGTGACCCAGACGCTCTACAACGGATTTCAGACCGCCAACCGCACGCGCCAGGCCGAGGGGCAGGTGCAGTCGGCGCGCGAAAGCTTGCGCACCACCGAGCAGACGGTGCTGCTCAGCGCGGTGACCGCCTACATGAATCTCCTGCGCGACACGGCCATTCTCGACCTGCAGCGGCGCAACGTCGAAGTGCTGCAGGAGCAGTTGCGCCAGACGCGCGACCGCTTCAATGTCGGTGAAGTGACGCGCACCGACGTCGCGCAATCGGAATCGCGTCTGGCTTCCGGCCGCTCGCAGGTGCTGAGCGCGGAGGCGACCTACACTGCATCGGTCGCAACCTATCGTCAGGTGATCGGCGTCCAGCCCGGAAAGCTTGCGCCGGGCGCCCCGGTCGATCGCTTTTCGCCGAACACCTTGCCGGGTTCGGTCGACGTCGGCACGGCGACGCATCCGCAGGTCACGACGGCGCAATATAATGTCGATGTCGCCTTGCAGGCGGTGAAGGTTGCGGAAGGCGCGCTCTATCCGACGCTGTCCTTGCAGGGCAGCGCGCAGCAGAACAACGAGCAGAGTCTGCTCGGGCTCAAGAGCTTCAACGCGCTCGTGCTCGGCCAGTTGACCATCCCGATCTACCAGGGTGGCTCGGAATATGCGTTGATCCGCCAAGCGAAGGAAACGCTCGGGCAGCAGCGGCTCAATCTCGACACCTCACGCGACTCGGTACGTCAGAACATCGTGCAGTCCTGGGGTCAGCTCGAGGCGGCGAAAGCCAATATCGAGGCGACACAGGCGCAGGTGCAGGCGTCGGAAATCGCGCTCAACGGCGTACGTGAGGAGGCGCGCGTCGGCCAGCGCACCACGCTCGACGTCCTCAACGCGCAGCAGGAGTTGGTCAACGCACGTGTGGCACTGGTCAGCGCCCAGCGTGACCGGGTGGTTGCGTCCTATACGTTGCTCGCGTCGGTCGGGCGGCTCTCGCCGCAAATCCTGGCATTGCGGGTGCCGACCTATGATGCCGCCGTGCACTATCATCAGGTACGCGACAGCTGGGCCGGCGTGCGCACGCCCGACGGACGTTAAAGGCGAATCAAAGTTGCACCGGCCGGGCACGTTCGTGTCCACAACTCATTGCATGGACGCGACATTCCATCTGCCAAATCGGCGTCACTCTAGCGTATAAATGGTATGCGGTAGCGATTCGCGCGGCTGATGGCTGTGCTTTTTGCTGCGCGGAACGCGGGGAGCGTGTCAGGATTTTTAGGGGATGACGCAAACTGCGAAGGCCCAGGAGCCATCGATGGAGGAAATCCTTGCCTCCATCCGACGGATCATTGCCGACGACGACGCCAAGCCTGCCAAAGGACCAACGGGGGCGCCGGAACCCACGCCGTCGGCCAAACAGACGGCCGCGCCGGCGACACCACCGCCAGCGCCGCCCGCCAAACCGGCCGCTTTGCCGACGCCCAAGCCGGTCGCCAACAGCCAGGATGATATCGACGCCATGCTCGCGGAACTCGATGGACCGCCGAAGGCGACGCCGAAACCGGCCGCATCGCAGTCTGCCGCGCCCGATGTGTTTGATCTGACCGAGGCGATGACGTCGCAGGCGACGCCGGCGCCCGGCCCGGCACCGAGCTTCCGCACCATCGACGCCAATCCTGATGTCGTGTTTGCGAATAAGCCCGAACCGGCACCCGCGGCGTCCGATCGCGCATTGATCTCGAGCGAAACGGTGAAGGCGGTCGACAGTGCGTTCAACACGCTCGCCCACACGGTGATCGGACAGAACGCGCGCACGCTCGAGGATCTGGTGCGCGAAATGCTGCGTCCGATGCTCAAGTCGTGGCTCGATGACAATCTGCCGGGAATGGTCGAGCGCATCGTGCGCGCCGAGATCGAACGCGTCTCGCGCGGAAGGCCGTAGAACACATATTCCGCTCACCCCCGCGAAAGCGGGTGTCCAGGCAAAATTCCCAGACCACACATTGCGCCTTGGATTCCCGCTTTCGCGGGAATGAGCGGAGGCTGTCTCAATGTCTGTGGCCGAACTTATAATCCCGCTGCCCGTCTGCGCCTCAGCACGTGCGCAAACCACAGTCCGAGCGCGAGCAAGCCAGCGCCGGACATTACGAATATCGGAACTGCGCTGAAACGGTCGAAGATCGGCGCGTTGATCGCGACACCGAGCGTCTGACCAAAATAGAGTGCGGCCGAAAAAATCCCCACCGCGGTGGCGCGCGCTTCCGGCGTCATCTGCGTGGCGTTGGTCTGCAGCGTGTTGTGCAGCATGTAATAACCGAGCCCGATGCCGGTGATGGCGAAGGGCGCGAAGTAGGCATGCGGCGCAAACGCGATCGTCGCGTAGGCGAGTGCGAGCATTGCGCCACCTCCGGTGACGAGGCCGATCTGCCCGAGCCGCTCGACCAGCCGTCGTACCGACAGGCTGTAGATCAGGCCACCGATCGCGAAGGCGCCGACGAAAAGACCGACAACTGCAAAATTCACGCCGAAGCGCAGGTGCAGGTCGGCGCCGACATAGGCAAAGCCCCCGAACATGAACAGGCTTTCGATGAAGGCCATGACAATGATGGCGCGTGCCCAGGGTGAGCGCAGCACGGTGAGATTGTCGACAACGAAACCGCGCGAGCGGGTGGCGGTGGCGTGACCGGCGCGCGTGATCGGATTGCGCAGAAATTCGATCACGAGTGCGATAGTGGCGAGCGCAAACAGCGCGGCGAGGAAAAAGAATACGCGCCGCCAGCCGAACAAATCGCCAAGCACGCCGCCGGCGGCCTGGCCGAACAGCTGGCCGAGGATCTGGCCCGACAAAAAGGTGCCGAGCACCTGTTGCCGGCGCTCGTAGGGAATGACATCGCCGAGGAAGGCGAAGGCGAGCGGGATGATCCAGCCGGCCGCGAGCCCGCAGGCGAGGCGCGCGACGACTAGCATCGGCAGCGAGGTCGCCAGGCCGCAGAGCAGCACCAGCACGGTGGCGGCGGCGCAAGCCGCGATGATGCAGGGATATTTGCCGAAGCGGTCGCCGACCGGGCCGATGACAAGCTGGACCGAGCCGTGCGCGAGGGCGTAGGCGGTGACGACGATCGAAGCCGCGCCGACGCTCACGCCCATGTCGGTCGAGATCTGCGGCAACAGCGAATCGGAAACCCGCACCATCGACTGGCTGGCGAATGATGCGACCGCCAAAAGCGTGATGGCGGAGGTGGCGCTGCCGCCTGAAGCGGTTGACGAGGTGGTCAAAGTTGACTCCGGCGGGTCCGGCGGGCTTTCTACCGCGCGAGCGATTTCAAGCAAACCAAATGACGATCGATAAGACCTACCAGCCCTCCGACGTCGAGGGCCGTATCTACCGGACTTGGGAAGAGGCGGGCGCCTTCCGCGCCGGCCGGCCCGAGCGCGCTGCTGCTGCGCCTTACTCTATCGTGATCCCGCCGCCCAACGTCACCGGCTCGCTGCATATGGGCCATGCGCTCAACAACACGCTGCAGGACATTTTGTGCCGGTTCGAGCGCATGCGCGGCAGGGACGTGCTCTGGCAGCCGGGCACCGACCATGCCGGCATCGCGACCCAGATGGTGGTCGAGCGTCAGCTCATGGAGCGCCAAGAACCTGGCCGCCGCGAAATGGGGCGGGAGAAGTTCCTCAAGCGCGTCTGGGAGTGGAAGGCAGAGTCGGGCGGCACCATCGTCAACCAGCTCAAGCGGCTCGGCGCCTCCTGCGACTGGTCGCGCGAGCGCTTCACGATGGACGAGGGCCTGTCGCGTGCCGTTCTTAAAGTTTTTGTAGAACTTCATCGCGCCGGGCTCATCTACAAGGACAAGCGGCTGGTCAACTGGGACCCGAAGCTGCTGACCGCGATCTCCGACCTTGAAGTGATCCAGGTCGAGACCAAGGGCCACCTCTGGTACTTGCGCTATCCACTGGAAGGCAGAACGTTCAAGGCGGAGGATCCGTCGACCTACATCGTTGTCGCCACGACCCGGCCGGAAACGATGTTGGGCGACACCGCCGTTGCGGTGAACCCGGAGGACGATCGCTACAAGGCGCTGATCGGGACCAACGCAATCCTGCCTTTGGTTGGGCGCAAGATTCCGATTGTCGGCGACGAGATTTCCGATCCGGAGAAGGGTTCGGGTGCCGTGAAGATCACGCCGGCGCACGACTTCGGCGATTTCGAGGTCGGCAGGCGGCATAACCTGCCGCAGATCAACATCTTCAGCGTCGAGGCTAAGCTTCAACTGAAAGACAATGCGGATTTCGTTGCAGGCGTGCTGAAGTCGGCGGACCTCGATGCGACGCTGGCGATGCACGGCGCGGACCGTTTTGCCGCGCGCAAGGCGATCGTCGCGCGTCTGGAGGAGATGGGGCTGGTCGAGAAAATCGAACCGAACACACATGTCGTGCCGCACGGCGACCGCTCCAATGTCGTGATCGAGCCGTATCTCACTGACCAGTGGTACGTGAACGCCAAGGAACTCGCGAAGCCGGCGATCGCGGCCGTGCGCAACGGCAAGACCACGTTCATCCCGAAGAACTGGGAGAAGACGTATTTCGACTGGATGGAAAACATCCAGCCCTGGTGCATCTCGCGCCAGCTCTGGTGGGGCCACCAGATTCCGGCCTGGTACGGGCCGGACGGCAAGGTCTTCGTCGCGCTGACGGAAGCCGAAGCGCAGGCGGAGGCCGACAAGCATTACGGAAAGAAGACAACACTTACGCGCGACGAAGACGTCCTCGACACATGGTTCTCTTCGGCGCTGTGGCCGTTCTCCACGCTCGGCTGGCCCAACAACACAGACGCGCTGAAGCGCTACTACCCGACGTCGACCCTGGTGACCGGCTTTGACATCATCTTCTTTTGGGTCGCGCGCATGATGATGATGGGTCTCCATTTCATGAAAGAGATCCCGTTCCACGATGTCTACATCCACGCGCTGGTGCGCGATGCCTCCGGTGCCAAAATGTCGAAGTCGAAAGGCAACGTCATCGACCCGCTGGCGCTGATCGACGAATACGGCGCCGACGCCTTGCGCTTCACGCTGGCCGCCATGGCGGCGATGGGACGCGACATCAAGCTCTCGACGCAACGCGTTGAAGGCTATCGGAATTTCGCGACCAAGCTGTGGAACGCCGCGCGCTTTGCCGAGATGAACGGCTGTGCCACGGTCGCGACATTCGATCCGAAGTCGGCGAAGGAAACGCTCAACCGCTGGATCGCGCATGAAACCGCGAAGGCTGTCGCCGAGGTGACGGAAGCGATCGAGGCCTATCGTTTCAACGATGCCGCCGCTGCGGTCTACCGCTTCGTCTGGAACATCTATTGCGATTGGTATCTGGAGCTCGCGAAGCCGCTGCTGACCGGGCCGGACGGCGCAAGCAAAAGCGAGACCCAGGCGATGGTCGCCTGGGCGCGCGACGAGATCCTCAAGCTGCTGCACCCGTTCATGCCCTTCGTCACCGAGGAGTTATGGGCGGTGACCGGCAAGCATGACGCGCTGCTGGCGTTCGACAAATGGCCAAGCCTGCAAGGTCTCGCCGACGACAAGGCCGAAGCCGAAATCGGCTGGGTGATCGACCTCGTCACCGCCATCCGTTCGGTACGCGCCGAGATGAACATCACGGCGGCGATCCCGGTGGTGCTTGCCGGCGCCTCCGCCGAGAGCAAGGCTCGTGCCGAGCGCTGGGCCGAATTCATCAAGCGACTGGCGCGCGTGTCCGACATTTCATCGGCGGCTACCGCGCCGAAAGGCTCGGTGCAGCTCGTGGTGCGCGGAGAAGTGGCGGCGTTGCCCCTCAAGGGCGTCATCGATCTTGCCGCCGAGCGCGCGCGGCTCGCCAAGGAAATGCAGAAGGCCGACGCCGACATCGCGCGCGTCGATGCTAAACTCAACAATCCGAACTTCATGGCGCGCGCGCCGGAAGAGGTGGTCGAAGAGGAACAGGAAAAGCGCGAGGAAGCGCTCGCGCGCAAGACCAAGATCGCCGAGGCGCTCGACCGGTTGAAGGACGCGGGCTGAGTGAGGGCGATCCGCGAAATTGAAGCAGGCTTTAACGTCGCTCATTCCCGCGTAAGCGGGAATCCAGGGCCGCTGGTTCTGCCTCTGTTGCCCCTGGACCCCCGCTTTCGCGGGGGTGAGCGGTAGAATGATCGCATGAAAATATTTCTTGCCGGAGCGGGTGGCGCCATCGGCCGCCGGCTGACACCATTGCTGCGTGGAGCCGGACATACGGTTGTTGGCACCACGCGATCGAAGGACAAGGCCGCCGCGATCGCTGAACTCGGCGCGGAGCCGGTGGTGGTCGATGTGTTCGATACAGAAGCGCTCGCGCGCGCGGTGAAAGCAGCCGCACCGCAGGTTCTGATGCATCAGCTGACAGATCTTCCTTTCGCGCCCGGGACGTCGCGCTACGACGAGGCCCTTGAGCGGAATGCGCGGCTGCGCATCGAGGGCACGCGTAGCCTGGCGGATGCCGCGAAAGCGGCCGGCGTGCGGCGCATGATCACGCAGAGCATTGCTTTCGTCTATGCGCCGCGCGACGGCACGCGCGTCGAAGCCGATCCGCTCGATGTGGCGGCAACCGGCGCCCGCAAGCGCACGGTCGATGGTGTGGTCGCGCTCGAGCAGGCGACGCTCGAACTGCCGGAGGGCATCGTGCTGCGCTACGGTTATCTCTACGGCCCCGGCACCTGGTATCCGAACGAGAGACGGGCGAAACCCGCATTGCAGGTCGATGCGGCGGCGCAGGCTGCCTTGCTGGCAGTGAGCAAGGGGATGCCCGGCATTTACAACATTGCGGAAGACGACGGCGCGACCTCGAGCGAGAAAGCCAAGCGCGATCTCGGCTTCGATGCGGGGTTCAGGATTTGAATTTTCCGTCATGGCCGGGCTTGTCCCGGCCATCCACGTCTTGTGGTCCGAAGTAAGACGTGGATGCGCGGGTCAAGTCCGCGCATGACGCCGAAATTCGTGCTGTGCGTCTCACTTACTTAAATGGCCTGCTCAGGAACGGCGAGCCCTTCAGGCCATAGCGCCACGGCTTTTCCGCGGCCTTGGTAATCCCAATCCGCACGCCGGTCGCAATCTCGGGTCTGCTGGTGCGCGCGCGCAATTCGAACGGCGCGCGGTCGAGCGCCAGGCCGTTTTGTTTTCGCGTGACGCCTAACGCTTCACATAATTTCCCGGGCCCTGAGCACAAAGCGCGTTCATCATGCAGGCCGCGCCGGCGCCGCATCGCGCCCAGACCTTGCGTCGGTGCAAGCGCGCGGATCAGCACGGCGCTTGCGCTGCCGTCTTCCTCGCAGACGAAGTTGAGGCACCAGTGGATGCCGTAGGAGCGGTAGACATAGACGTAGCCCGGCGGCCCGAACATCACCGCGTTGCGCTCGGTACGGCCGGTATAGGAATGCGCGGCCGGATCGGTGTGGTGATAGGCCTCGACTTCCACAATCGTGCCGCCGGCGCCGTTGAACAGCAGCGTCGCGCCAATGAGCTCCGGCGCGACCTCGTGCACGGAGCGGTCGAAGAATGAGCGGCGCAGGCGAGGGGGCGCGGGCATGAGGCAAATTACACAGCGGCCGTGCCGGCGTGCTCGCATAAGCGCAAACTTTTGCACAGGGTCTTCTTGACTTTATTCCTATAGGATATTATTCACAGAATATCCCGCCCCGTTGCCGAGGGGTGTCTGTCAGCGTCTCCAGACGCGGAGCGGGAAGCAGTGGCCGGGAGCATGACCTTGCATCGGAGATGCGGTGCGGGGCCCGGCGGTCCAAGCCGCGCCTCTTCTGGCGTGCCCGATCCGCACGCCGGGGGCCGTGACGGCCGGTAGGCGGACAGTGCTCCCGTCACAGGAGTGCCGCCGAATGCCTGGGCCCAAAGACGGTGGAGTAGTCACGCAGCAGGTTTCGCTCTCACGTGGCGGGGCCGACCACCGGGGAGGGTGCGGAGCAAGCCTAAAACACCGCGCGCGGGACGCCTTGGGTTTGGCGGACTTGCGGCACGAACAAACGCTTCGACAAGCCTCGATGTCGCGAGGCGTCGAGGCCCGTGGGTCCTTTTGGACCCCTGGCGTCCCGCGCGCCCTCGGTTGGGGGCGAGCGCAAAGGAGCAAAGAAGACGGGCCTTCCCGGGGCCTCGATAAAGAATACGGGCGATGGCGCTTGGGCTTGCCGGATTGTCTTGTGAGCCTTGTTGAAGCCGAGGGCAGGCGCGTACCGGCAACACCTGTGACTGCCTTGCAACAGTTTTAGAACATTTAAGCCATACCCTCCGATAGCACCAAAGGCGCCGCGATTCGGCCATACCATTCAACGACATCGGGGCCCGCTAAGGCCGGGTAAGCCTTACATGAAGCGGGCGGGGGCCGTCCGGCGTTGTTTTCGGGCGGGTGCGGTACAGGACTATGGACGCGAAGACCAATCTGAAGTCGCGGCTGCCAAGCCGGCATGCCACCGAGGGACCCGATCGGGCGCCCCATCGGGCTTTCTACTACGCGATGGGCCTGACTCCGAAGCAGATCCATCAGCCGTTCGTAGGTGTGGCGACCTGCTGGAACGAGGCGGCGCCCTGCAACATCGCGCTGATGCGCCAGGCGCAGGTGGTGAAGAGAGGCGTTGCCGCCGTCGGCGCGACGCCGCGCGAGTTCTGCACCATCACGGTCACCGACGGTATCGCGATGGGCCACGCCGGCATGAAGGCGTCGCTGCCTTCGCGCGAGGTGATCGCCGACAGTGTCGAGCTCACCGTGCGCGGCCACGCCTATGACGCGCTGATCGGCATTGCGGGCTGCGACAAGTCACAGCCGGGCATGATGATGGCGATGTGCCGTCTCAACGTGCCGGCGATCTACATCTACGGCGGATCGATTTTGCCCGGCACGTTCAAGGGCAAGCCGGTCACCATCCAGGACGTCTACGAAGCCGTCGGCAAACATTCCGTCGGGCAGATGTCCGACGAAGACCTCGACATTCTCGAGCAGAATGCCTGTCCCTCTGCGGGCGCATGCGGCGCGCAATTTACCGCCAACACGATGGCGACGGTATCGGAAGCCATCGGTCTCGCGCTGCCGTATTCGGCCGGCGCACCGGCGCCTTACGAGATTCGCGACAAGTTCTGCATGCTCGCCGGCGAAATGATCATGGATTTGATCCAGAAAAACATTCGCCCGCGCGATATCGTCACACGCAAGGCGCTCGAGAATGCCGCGGCGGTCGTTGCGGCGACCGGCGGCTCGACCAATGCGGCGCTGCATTTACCGGCGATCGCGAACGAATGCGGTATCTCGTTCGACCTTTTCGATGTGGCGGAAATCTTCAAAAAGACTCCTTATGTCGCAGATTTGAAACCGGGCGGCCGTTATGTCGCCAAGGATATGTTCGAAGCTGGCGGCGTGCCGCTTTTGATGAAAACCCTTCTCGATCACGGATACCTGCACGGCGATTGCCTCACGGTAACCGGGCGCACCATCGCCGAAAATCTCAAGAACGTGAAATGGAATCCGGATCAGGACGTCGTGCGTCCCGCCGACAAGCCGCTGCTGCCGACCGGCGGCGTGGTCGGACTCAAAGGTAATCTCGCTCCCGAAGGCGCGATCGTGAAGATCGCCGGCATGAAGACGCTGAAGTTCAGCGGGCCGGCGCGCTGCTTCGACGGCGAAGAGGCCTGCTTCGATGCGGTGAAGCACCGCAAGTACAAAGAGGGCGATGTTCTCGTCATCCGTTACGAGGGACCGCGCGGCGGCCCCGGCATGCGCGAGATGCTTTCGACGACGGCCGCGCTTTACGGCCAGGGCGCCGGCGAAAAAGTCGCGCTCATCACCGACGGACGGTTCTCCGGCGCGACGCGCGGCTTCTGCGTCGGCCATGTCGGACCGGAGGCGGCGATCCGCGGCCCGATCGGGCTGATCCGCGACGGCGACATCATCGAGATCGACGCCGTGAAGGGAACGCTCGACGTGAAGCTGTCCGCTGAGGAATTTGCGAAACGCAAGAGCCAGTGGAAGGCGCGCGAGAACGATTACGGCTCAGGTTATTTGTGGAAATACGCGCAGCAGGTGGGGCCCGCCGTGAACGGCGCGGTCACCCATCCCGGCGGCGCGGGCGAGAAAGAGTGTTATGCGGACATTTGATGGCCTCTTGCGCGTTGCACTCGTTGGCGCCGGCCTGATGGCCGCGATGCCGGCGTTTGCGCTCGACGGCAGCAAGACAGACGGCAGCATCGGCCCGCCGCCGATGACCCCGGTCGAGGCATTCCGCTCTGGCGCCCACTGGCTCAAAGCCGGCGATACGGTGAAAGCCGTCAACTCGCTTGAATACGCCGCCGAGAAAGGTCACGCGCTCGCGCAGTGGAAACTCGGCCGCATGTATGCCGAAGGCGACGGCGTTACGCAGAACGATCTCAAGGCTTTCGAATATTTCCGCAGCATCGCGAACAGCCACGCCGACGACAATCCCGACCTGCCGCAGGCGCGCTTCGTCGCGAACGCCTTCGTTGCGCTCGGTCATTATTATCTCGAGGGAATTCCGAAGACGGAAATCAAGCGCGACCCGCAGCGCGCGCGAGAGATGTTCGCCTACGCGGCATCGTATTTCCGCGATCCCGACGCGCAATATTATCTGGCGCGACTCTATCTCAACGGCACCGGCGCACCGCACGACCCGCGCACGGCCGCGCGCTGGTTCGGCCTCTCGGCGCAGAAGGGCCAGTGCGAGGCGCAGGCCATGCTCGGCGCCATGCTGTTCGAAGGCGATCACGTGCCGCGACAGGCCGCGCGCGGCCTGATGTGGCTTGCGCTCGCGAAAGACAGCGCACGTGCTGACCAGGCCTGGATCACCAAGCTCTACGACAGCGCGATGAAGCAGGCGAGTGAGGATGAACGCGCGCTCGCGGCGGTCTATCTGCGGCGCTGGCTCGAGACACGGCGCGAGTAGACGCTAGCGCCTTTCAATATCCAGATCGACGTAAACCGGGACATGGTCGGATGGCTTGTCCCAGCCGCGCACGTGCCGGTCGATGCCTGCGCCGGCCAGCCTGTCGGCGGCCTGCGGCGAGAGCAGAACGTGGTCGATGCGGATGCCATTGTCCCGCTCCCAGGCGCCTGCCTGATAGTCCCAGAACGTATAGAGGTCGGATGCATCGCTGACCGCGCGCAATGCGTCGGTGAGGCCGAGATTGATCAGTGCGCGGTACTTTTCGCGGGTCTGCGGCAGGAACAGCGCATCATTCGTCCAGGCTTCCGGACGACGCGCGTCGGCTGCTGTCGGGATGACGTTGTAGTCACCGGCGAGCAGCATCGGCTCTTCCAGTTTAAGTCGTTCACGTGAGAAATTAATAAGCCGGTTCATCCAGCCGAGCTTGTAGGTGTATTTGTCGGTAGCGGGCGGGTTGCCATTGGGTAGATAGAGACTGACGACGCGCAGCACGCCGGTCTTGGTGGAGACGATCGCTTCGAGAAAGCGCGCCTGCACGTCAGCGTCATCGCCGATCAGCCCGGGTGCGACTTCATCGAACGGCAGCTTCGACAAAAGTGCGACGCCGTTGAACGTCTTCTGCCCATGCACGGCCACGTTGTATCCGAGCGCCTCGAACGGTTCGCGCGGGAAGGCGTCGTCGGTGCATTTGATCTCCTGCAGGCAGACAATGTCGGGTGCCCGCTCTTTGAGCCAGGCCTGCAGATTATCCATGCGCTGACGGATGGAATTGACGTTCCAGGTGGCGATTCGCATCGATTTTGGGCGTTCGGGAGGGGCGAATAATGCTGTATTCACCGTGTTTATCAGGCAGCGCAGGGATATGCACGGTTTAACGTTTATATGCTAGGAAAGCCGACAACGCGGCCTCCTGAGTTGGTAGAAGATCCGCGAAAGAGGGAGCGTCCGGGCGGGGCCCGATGAGTCCGGACCGAAAAATACCGATGCTTCAGCGAAAATGGCTCATCGGAGGGGCGGCGCTGGCCCTGATCGGCATCGCCGTGCTTGTCCGCGTTTTGTGGACGACCGACGGTGTTGCGGCGCGCACGCAGGCGCAGGCCCGGCCGGTGCCGGTGGAGACCGCTACCGCCCACCGCAAGTCGATGCCGGTGCAGCTCCGAGCCCTGGGCACGGTGACCCCCATCGCCTCGGTCGCCATCAAGACACAGGTCGACACCACGATTACGGAAGTTCGTTTCCGTGACGGTGCGCGCGTCGAGAAAGGCGATGAGCTTTTCGCGCTCGATTGTCGCCAGATCGAAGCCGACATGAAGCGCGTCGAAGCCGTGATCAACGGCGCGCAGGCCACGTTCGAGCAGGCGCAACGCGACGTCGAGCGCTACACCGATCTTGTGGCGAGAAACGCGACGCCGATCGTCACGCTCAACAATGCGCAGACGCAGGCCAACATCTCGAAGGCGACAGCGGAATCGAATCGCGCGCAGCTCGAGAATCTAAAAGTGCAGCTCGGTTTCTGCACGATCCGTGCGTCGATCTCCGGCCGCATCAGCATGGCCAACGTGAAGGTCGGCAATTTTGTGCGTCAGGCCGACACCTCGCCGATGGCGACGATCGTGCAGACCGCGCCGGTCTATGTCAGCTTCACGGTGCCGCAGAAAAATCTTCCCGACATCCGCAAGGCGATCGCGGCCGAAACCGCGACTGTGGAAGCGGTAATCCCCGGCGAAGACAAGCGCTCCAACGGCCAGGTCACCATGATCGAGAACACGGTCGATATGGCGACCGGCATGGCCACGATCCGCGCGACGATGCCGAACAAGGACGAACTGTTGTGGCCCGGCACGCTCGTCACCGCCGATATGACGCTGCGGACGGAAGAGGGTGTCGTGGTGCCCGCGACCGCGGTGCAGGTCAGCCAGACCGGAAACTTCGTTTTCGTTGTCAAGGATGGTGTGGCCAAGGTCCAGAATGTCCAGGTCGAGCGGCAGGTCGGTCGTGAGACGGTTATTGCGTCGGGTCTGAGCGGCGGCGAAACCGTCGTCACCGACGGCCAGTTACTTTTGTCCGACGGCACGCGCGTCAACCCGGGCCCGCCCAAAGTCGCCGGCAGCTGATCCATGAATATTTCCGAGACCTGTATCCGCCGCCCGGTGTTGACGACGCTGATGACGGCGTCGCTGATTGTTTTTGGTGCGTTCGCCTACCGCCTGCTGCCGGTGGCCGCGTTGCCGGCGGTCGACTTTCCGACCATCCAGATCACGGCGACGCTGCCCGGCGCGAGCCCTGAGACGATGGCCGCCTCGGTTGCCTCGCCGATCGAGCGGCAGCTTTCGACAATTTCCGGAATTTCCTCGATGACGTCGTCGTCGTCGCTAGGCACGACGCAGATCACCATCCAGTTTGATCTTGGTCGTAACATCGACGGGGCGTCGCTCGACGTGCAGACCGCGCTTGCCACTGCGCAACGCCGGTTGCCCGTCGAAATGACGACGCCGCCGTTCTTCCGCAAGGTCAACCCGGGCGACTTCCCGGTGCTGTACATCAGCATGCGCTCGGACACGATGCCGCTGTCCGCGATCAATGATTATGCCGAAACGGTACTGGCACCGCAGATCTCACAGCTGCCAGGTGTCGCGCAGGTGCTGGTCTACGGCACGCAGAAATTCGCTGTGCGCGTGCAGGTCGATCCGGTTGCCGCTGCGGCGCGCAACATCTCGCTGGACGACGTTCGCAACGTCGTCGCCAAAGCGAACTCCTCGGCGCCTGTCGGGGCCCTGCAGGGCAAGGAGCAGGCAGTCACCCTGGTTGCAACCGGCGCGATCCCACACGCTGCCGACTATCGCGATGTGGTGGTGGCGTATCGCAACGGCGCGCCGATCAAGCTCAGTGAAATTGCACGGGTGATCGATAGCGTCGAGAACGACAAGGTTGGCACCTGGTTCAACGATTCACGAGCCATCGTGCTCGCGATCCAGCGTCAGCCCGACGCCAACACCGTCGAAGTCGTGGACATGGTGCGGAACAAGCTGCCGCAGATGCGCGCACAGATACCGCCCGCGATCCAGATGCAGCCGCTGTTCGACCGCTCGATCTCGATCCGCGCCGCGGTCTGGGACGTGCAGGAGACGCTGGCGATCGCGGTTTCGCTGGTGATCATGGTCATCTTCCTGTTCCTGCGGAAAGTATCCGCAACGATCATTCCGGCGCTGGCGGTGCCGGTCTCGCTGATCGGGACTTGCGCGGCAATGTATGCCTTCGGTTTCTCCATCAACAACATGACGCTGCTGGCGCTGACGTTGTCGGTGGGGTTCGTGGTCGACGACGCCATCGTGATGCTCGAAAACATCGTCCGTCACATCGAAGGCGGTATGCGGCCGTTCGAGGCGGCTCTGAAGGGGTCACGCGAGATCGGCTTCACCATCGTTTCGATCACGTTCTCGCTGATCGCTGTGTTCATCCCCGTTCTGTTGATGGGCGGCATGGTCGGCCGCGTGTTTCGCGAGTTCGCAGTCTCGATATCGGTTGCGATCATCGTTTCCGGCTTTGTCTCGCTGACGCTGACGCCGATGCTGTGCGCGCGCGTGCTCAAGAGTCACGATCCGCACGAAAAGCAGAACTTCGTGCTGCGCTGGTTCGAGACGGCGTTCGCCGCCGGACTGAAGGCCTATGAGTGGAGCCTCGACCGCGTGCTGAAGGCCAAGCAGGTCATGCTCTGGGTCACGCTGGGAACGATCGCGGGCACGGTGTGGCTCTATGTGGTCGTGCCGAAAGGCTTCTTCCCGACGGAAGATACCGGTTATGTGGTCGGCATCACAGAAGCCAATACCGACATCGCGTTTCCGGCGATGGTGGAGCACCAGCGCAAGATCGCCGAGCTCGTGCGTGCGGACAAAGGCGTAGCCTATGTCAACTCAACCGTTGGAACAGGCGGCCCGAACCAGGTCGGCAACAGCGGCCGCATGCTGGTCGCGCTCAAGCCGCGCAACGAGCGAGACGGCATGCAGCAGATCATGGCGCGGCTGCGTCAGAACGTGAACGTCGTTCCTGGCATTCAGATTTTCTTCCAGCCGATCCAAAACATCAATCTCGGCGGCCGGCTGAACAAGAGTCAGTACCAATACACGCTGCAGTCCAACGCCACCGACGATCTCTATCGCATCACGCCGGAATTGCGCGACAAGATCGCGCAAATTCCCGGGCTGCTCGACGTTACGACTGATCTCTATGTGAAGAACCCACAGGTGACGGTGGAGGTCGATCGCGAGAAGGCAGCAGTCTACGGCGTCTCCGTCGATCAGGTGCGCCAGGAGCTCTACAACGCATTCGGCTCGCGTCAAGTTGCGACGATTTATACGCCAGCGAACGACTACCAGGTCATTCTCGAGACAAAGCCGGAATTCCAGCAGAGTCCGGACGATCTCAACCGCATCTTCCTGAAGACGACCAATGGGACGACGGTGCCGCTTTCGGCGATGACGCGCTTCGTGCCTTCGATTGGTCCGCTCCAGGTCAACCACCAAGGTCAGCAGCCGGCGGTGACGATCTCGTTCAATCTTGCTCCGGGATTTTCACTCGGGCAGGCGGTCGATGCCATCACAAAGCTCGAGCGTGACGAGCGCCTGCCGGCGACCATTACGACCGGCTTCCAGGGCACGGCGCAGGTCTTCCAGGATTCCTTGCGCGGGCAGGGCATCCTGATCCTCGCCGCGATTTTCGCCGCCTATGTCGTGCTCGGAATTTTGTACGAAAGCTTTATCCATCCGATCACGATCATTTCCGGTCTTCCGTCGGCGGGCATTGGCGCAATTTTGACACTGATGCTGTTCCGCATGGACCTGTCGGTGATCGCGATGATCGGCATCGTCATGCTGGTCGGCATTGTGAAAAAGAACGCGATCATGATGATCGACTTTGCGATCGAGCGGCGCCGCGTCGGACTGTCGGCGGAAGCCGCCATCCGCGAAGCGGCGACGTTGCGTTTCCGTCCGATCATGATGACGACTTTCGCGGCAATCTTCGGCACGATCCCGATCGCGCTCGGTACAGGCGCCGGCGCCGAACTGCGTCAGCCGCTCGGCGTCGCGGTGGTCGGCGGTCTGGTGATGTCGCAGCTGCTCACGCTCTACATCACGCCGGTGATTTATCTGTACCTCGACCGCTTCGACCGGATGCTCAAACGCCGGCTCGAGCCGCAATTGAGGGAAGTCGAGGAAGCTCCGCCCGCAGTCGCGGCGGAATAAGCGCTACAGCGCGAAGCTGGTGCCGCAGCCGCAGGAAGCTTTCGCCTGCGGGTTTTTCACCTTGAACGAGGCACCGATCAGGTCGTCGACGAAGTCGATCTCCGAGCCGGCCATGTAGTTCACCGACACGGGATCGATCAGCACCACGGCGTTGTCGCGGCTGATGACGAGATCGTCGGTCGCCTTCGCGCGCTCCATGTCGAACTTGTACTGAAAGCCCGAGCAGCCGCCGCCTTCGACGCTGACGCGCAGCATGGTTCCAGCCGGCTCACCCTTGAGGATTTCGCCGATCCGTTTTGCCGCCCGTTCGCTGACCGTAATGCCTGTGCTCATCCTTGTGCCTTTTCAGGCCGATCCTATTGGCAGATGACCCAACGGATAGTTAAGTGCGCCGGCCAGTGAGGTCAATCCAGCGCATGATCCCGAAAAGTGGGTACCGGTTTTCGGATAAGATCATGCGCCAACGTCAAGAATTGTGATGGCGGTCGAACCCGGGCGCGAAAGGGCAGTTTATGCCGCCAATCCGGCGCAAAGCCGCGGCCGGCTTCATGCCGAGACGACCAGTCCGACACGCAATGCCTTCCGGCGGGACTGCGACCGGATCATCCATTCCGCGGCCTTCAGGCGGCTTGCCCACAAGACGCAAGTCTTCGTTTATCACGAAGGTGATCATTACCGCACGCGGCTGACGCACACTTTGGAAGTCGTCCAGATTGCCCGTTCACTTGCACGCGCGCTTGGCCTCGATGAGGACCTCGCAGAGGCCTTGGCGCTCGCACACGATCTCGGTCATCCCCCATTTGGTCATGCGGGCGAGCGTGCCCTCGATGAGTGCCTTTCAGCCAGCGGAGGCTTCGACCACAACGCGCAGGCCCTGCGCATCGTGACGGATCTCGAGCGCCGCTATGCGGCATTCGACGGTCTCAACCTGAGCTGGGAAACGCTTGAAGGTCTGGTCAAGCACAATGGTCCGCTCACCAATCGCGAGGGCACGCCGGTCGGACGCTATGCCAGACATGGCGTGCCCGCGGCGATCGCTGCCTACTCGAAGATCCAGGATCTCGAATTGTGGAGCTACGCCAGCGCGGAAGCCCAGGTTGCCGCTTTATCGGACGACATCGCGTACGACGCGCATGACATTGATGACGGCCTTCGTGCCGATCTGTTCACGCTTGAGGATATTTCGGCCGCCCCATTCGTCGGTGGGATTCTGGCGGATATCGACCGAGAGCATCCCGGTCTCGAAACCGCGCGGCGCGCCCATGAACTCGTGCGCCGCATCATCACGCGCATGATCGAGGATGTGATCGCGGAGTGCGGCCGGCGCGTCGCGATGCTAAGGCCGCGCTCGGCAGCGGATGTGCGCGAAGCGCCGCGGCCGATCGTTGGCTTTTCGCCTGCCATGGACAAGGCCGATCGCGACATCAAGGGATTTCTCTATGCGCGCATGTATCGCCACGACCGTGTGATGCGAGTGATGGATGACGCCGAAGGTGTCGTGCGCGACCTGTTCGGCCACTACAGCGCAACGCCCGCGGATTTGCCGGAGGAATGGCGCGAGGGAATAGGGACAAACGATTCCGATTACGCTCGCCGCATTGCGGACTATATCGCCGGAATGACGGACCGGTATGCGCTGATCGAGCACACGAAATATTTCAAGGAAACGCCTGAGCTTCGGTGAGGTGATGAACGCGGACATCAATACCCACTCGGAGGTCGATCTGCTGATTGCGGGTGCGGGTCCGGCCGGCATGACAACGGCGCTGGTCGCTTCGCTCGAAGGGCTCGACGTGCTGGTGTGCGAGAAATCCGAGCAGGTGGGTGGCACCGGATCGACCTCGGCCGGCACGCTTTGGATACCTGGAAACAGCCAGAGCCGCGCGGCGGGCTTCGACGATAGCGCCGGCCAGGCCGACCGCTATCTGGATGCGCTGATCGGGGAAGCGACCAACCGCGAACTCCGGGCCGCATTTCTTGCGAGCGGGCCAAAGGCGATCGACTATCTGAGCGCCCGCACCGACGTGCAGTTTCTTCCGTGCGGCAAGCATCCGGACTATCGCAGCAACATGCCCGGCGCGGCGATTTCCGGCCGTGCCATCGTGCCTGTGCCGTTCGACGGGCGCTTGCTCGGCGCGGACTTCGCCCGCATTCGCCCGCCGGTACCGGAGTTCATGGTGTTTGGCGGCATGATGGTCGGCAAAGCCGACATTCCCCGGTTGATCGGCCGCTTCCATTCGATTTCCAATTTCATTTATTCCGCGAAGCTGTTCGCCCGCTACCTGGTCGATCGGCTGACCTACAGACGCGGCACGCGCATCATGATGGGCAATGCGTTGATTGGCCGGCTGTTCTTTAGCCTGCGCAAGCGCAAGGTGCCCGTTCTCTTCGGCGCGCGAATTACCGATCTCATTGGCGATGCGCGCGGCATCACGGGCGCGCGTGTGAGCGTTGGCGCCAAGGAGATCGTCGTGAAGGTGCGCAAGGGCGTCGTGCTCGCGACAGGCGGCTACGCACACAACAAGCGTTTCCGCGACGCGTTCATGCCCCAGCCCGTTCCTGTCCACTCAATGAGCTGCGAGGACAATCTTGGCGACGGCATCGAGATCGGTCAGCGTCTGGGGGCGGCGACTGCACCTGCCCAAGGCACCAGCGGTCTTTGGGCACCAGTGTCGATCGTACCACGTCCCGATGGGAGTATGGGTTTGTTCCCGCATCTCGTGCTCGACCGCGCCAAGCCTGGGCTGATTGCGGTGAATTCTGCCGGCCATCGCTTTGTCAACGAGGCAGCGTCCTATCATGATGTCGTGCTGGCGATGTTCGAAAGCCACCGAACCACACCGACCATTCCGGCCTGGTTGATTTGCGATGCAGCTTTTCTCGGGGAATATGGTCTTGGCGTCATTTATCCGGGGCACCGCAATCCCGCAAAATTCGTCGACAGCGGTTACATCACGCGGGCGCAGACGGTGGACGAGCTCGCCGGCAAGATCGGTGTCGATTCCGCGCAACTGCGCAAGACGATCGAGCGTCACAACAAATTTGCCGAGACCGGCATCGATCTAGACTTCGGCAAAGGCGAAACGGAGCTCAACCGCTTCAACGGCAACCCCGATCACGCGCCCAATCCCTGCATCGGGCCGTTGTCAAAGCCGCCATTTTACGCCCTTGCGGTCTGGCCTGCCGATATCGCGGTCAGCACCGGACTTGCGGCCGATGCCGATGCGCGCGTGCTGGGCAGCGACGGCAGAGCCATTCCCGGCCTCTACGCCTGCGGAAACGACATGGCGTCGGTGATGGCAGGCAGCTATCCGGGACCCGGCACGACGCTCGGTCCTGCAATCGTGTTCGCCTACCGCGCCGCGATGCATGCCAAAGGCGCTCCGCTATAGGTTGCCTTGCGCGAAACGGTGCGCGCTCAATATCATCATTCGTTTTCCGGGAGGGATCATGGCGCGGCTGGCGGGAAAAGTTGCATTCATCACGGGTGGCGGTGGCGGCATTGGCCGCGCGACCGCCGAGCGTTTTGCCGAGGAGGGCGCCAAGGTCGTCATCGCCGAGATCGACGTCGGCCGCGGCGAAGCGGCGGCACAATCGGCGCGGTCGCGCGCGTCGAATTCGGGTGGCGATGCCCATTTCATCCACTGCGATATCCGCGAGCGTGCCAATGTCGAAGCGGCCTTCGCCGAGACGATCAGGCGGTTCGGCGGTCTCCATATCCTTCACAACAACGCCGGCGGTTCCTCACCTGACGACGGCCGCGTGACAGATGTGTCCGAGGAGGAATTCTGGCGGGTCATGAAGCTCGATGTTTACGGCACGTTCCTGTGCTCGCGGCTCGGTATCCCGCATATGATCAAGTCGGGCGGCGGATCGATCATCAACATGTCGTCGATTGTCGCCTTGCGCGCGCTTCCGGGTCGCGACTGTTATACGGCCGCCAAGGGAGCCGTTGCGGCGATGACGCGGTCCATGGCGGTTGAATATGCCGCCGACAAGATCAGGGTGAATGCGATCGCTCCCGGCGTGGTGCTCACCGAGCGCGTCAAGAAGCTGCTCGAAGGCTCGAAAGACATCGAGAAGCTGGCAGCCACGCATCTGCTCGGCCTGGGCCTGCCGATCCACATGGCCGACATGGCTGTTTATCTTGCCTCCGATGAGTCGGCGATCACGACCGGTCAGGTCATTTCGGTCGATAGCGGGGCAACCATCAGGTAAGCGTTCCGCTGCCCCTGGTGCTGATTTTGACTTGCCGTAGGAATTGCGTTAGCCGCAGCCCTCATGTCTAGCCACGCCAAACCGCAGCACTTGTTCGCGACGATGCTTGCTTGCGTGCAGGCGGCGACGACCGCTGTGCTCGGCTCCGGCGCGGACGTTTCCCGGATTGTCGTTGAGCCGCCGCGTGACCCGACACACGGCGATATGGCCACCAACGCCGCGATGGTTCTTGCGAAGGATGCCGGCAAAAAGCCGCGGGAGCTCGCCGAAAGCATTGCCGCCAAGCTGCGTAGCGACGGGAAGGTCGCCTCCGCGGACGTTGCGGGGCCAGGCTTCATCAATCTCACGCTCAAGGCGAATGTCTGGTGCGAGGAATTGCGCCTCGTGCTCGAAGCAGGGCGGGACTACGGCCGCAGCGACATGGGCAAAGGCGATAAGGTCAATGTCGAATATGTGTCGGCCAATCCCACGGGGCCCATGCATGTGGGTCACGGCCGCGGCGCGGTGTTTGGAGACGCGCTGGCAAACCTGCTTGCCTTTACCGGCTACAAGGTCACGCGCGAGTACTACATCAACGATGCCGGCGCGCAGGTCGACGTACTCGCACGCTCGGCATATCTGCGCTACCGCGAGGCGCTCGGGGAACACATCACCATCCCGGAAGGCCTCTATCCCGGCGAATATCTCAAGTCGGTTGGCAAGGATCTCGCGCAAGCGGACGGACCATCGCTGAAGGATAGACCGGAGGCGGAATGGCTCCCGATCGTGCGCAAGCGCGCCATCGACATGATGATGGCCGAAATCCGCAATGATCTGCGCGCGCTCGGGATCGTTCAGGATGAATTTTTCTCCGAAAGGTCATTGATCGGGAAGGGCGCTGACCGGGTCGCCGAAACCATCAATTGGCTGAAGGGAAAAGGCCACGTCTACGAAGGGCGTCTGCCGCCGCCGAAAAGCGGCGCCGTCGAGGACTGGGAAGACCGGGAGCAAACTTTGTTCCGCTCGACGGCCTTCGGCGACGATGTCGACAGGCCACTGAAGAAGTCGGACGGCAGCTATACTTATTTTGCGACCGATATCGCCTATCACAAGTCGAAGCTGGATCGTGGTTTCCGTGACCTGATCGACGTGTGGGGTGCCGACCACGGTGGCTACGTCAAGCGCATGCAGGCAGCCGTCAAGGCGCTGAGCGGTGCGAAGGCCGATCTCGACGTCAAACTCGTGCAACTGGTGCGCCTTCTGCGTGCCGGCGAACCGGTGAAGATGTCCAAACGTGCCGGCGAGTTCGTCACCTTGCGCGAGGTGGTCGATGAGGTTGGACGCGACGCGGTTCGCTTCGACATGCTCTACCGGAAGAACGATGCCGTGCTTGATTTCGACCTTGCGAAGGTCATCGAGCATTCGCGTGAGAACCCTGTCTTCTATGTTCAATATGGACACGCGCGCGGGCAATCCGTGTTCCGTAATGCGCGGGGAGAAATGCCCGATCTGCCGGCGGAACCGTCGGCGCGGGCTGCGTATCTTCGTAAAGCGCCGCTCGAGAAGTTGACCGATACCGGCGAAGTTTCACTGCTGCGCCGGGTCGCTCTTTTTCCACGTCTTGTCGAGGCTGCCGCGGGCGCTCATGAGCCGCATCGAATTGCGTTCTATCTGTATGAATTAGCAAGTGAATTTCATGCGCATTGGACGAGAGGAAATGACTTGCCTAATTTACGCTTCATTATTCAGAATGATCGAGAAACGACAGCAGCCCGGCTCGCGCTGGTGGAGGGGATCACCACAGTTTTAGCCTCGGGCCTCGCATTGCTCGGGGTTAGCGCGCCGGATGAGATGCGATAGATCTCGTCCATTGGTCCGCGTCCGCGTGGATCGTATAAGGCCAACGCAAGGACGAGCTGACTGGGGAACGAATGGCGGACGATCAAAGCCAACGACCGTATCGTGCAAGTGAACCGCCGCCCGCGCGCGGCTCAGGAAAGACCGGCAGCGACCCGCTCGCTGAGCTGGCGCGCCTGATTGGACAGACCGATCCGTTCGGAGAGTATGGTCGTGAAGTCGCGCGCCGTTCGCCTCCATCGCAATCGGCTGCGCGCGCCGATTGGAACCAGCCGCTTGGAACATCCTACTCGGCGCAATACGGCGGCGATGCGCGTGCACCGGAGCCGGCGCCGCGCTACGCGGGCGACGGCTACCCGTCGGCTCCCGCGAGCCCGCTCATTCCCCAGGACTATGGCAGTCAGAACTACGGCCGTCAGCCCTACGAGGCTCAACCGCCTGCCGGCGGGATCGATCATTATGAGGCCGAGCCGGCATCGCACCGGTTTCCTCTTGGCCAATCCGATCATCAGCAGGATTTTTACGACGAAGCCCCGGTTGAGGACGAATACTACGAGGACGCTCCGCCTTCGCGCCGCAGGATTGTCGTTATGGCGATCGCCGGTGTCGCCGCTTTGGCGGTGATTGGCACGGCAGGGGCATTTGGCTATCGCGCGCTTGTAGGCTCCTCCGGCGCGGCCAAACCGCCGCCGGTGATCAAGGCCGATACGGCACCGAGCAAGATTGTTCCGGCAACGACCGGCAAGGATGCCCAGTCCAACAAACTAATTACCGATCGCGTCAACGAACGCGGGCAAAGCGAAAAGCTGGTCTCGCGCGAAGAGCAACCGATGGACCGGCCGACAGCGGTTGCGCTGTCGCAGTCCGGACCGCAGGCAGCGCTTGGCAGTGGCGTGATCGGCAGCGAGCCGAAAAAGGTTCGCACCATCGCTATTCATCCGGACCAGCCTGTGGCCGACGCGGCACCATCATCGATGTCAGCTGCGGCAGCGCCTGCGAGATCCGCTCCGGCTCCCGCTCCCGCGCCGCGCGCCGCCGCCGCTCCGCCACGTCCTGCGCCGGAGACGACAGCCGACGCGGAAGAGAGCGCGCCGCGGTCCGCTCCACCGCCGCGTCAGGCGGCGGCCGCATCGAACGGCGGGCCTTTGTCGCTCAATCCGAATGCGGCACCGTCGCGAACTGCGCCGGCGCAGGCCCCCGCAGCTCCGACGCAGGCCTCCGCAGTGCCGGCCAGGACGGCCGCGGTAGCGCCACAGGCGCCCGCGGCGGCATCGAGCGGCGGGACGGGCAGCTATGTCCAGGTTTCCTCGCAGCGCAGCGAGGGTGAGGCTCAGGCGGCGTTCCGCAGCCTGCAGGCCAAGTTCCCGGACCAGCTCGGAGGTCGGCAGCCTTCTATCCAAAAGGCCGATCTGGGCGCCAAGGGCACTTACTACCGCGCCATGGTTGGGCCCTTTGCCAATGCCGGCGAGGCAAGCCAGTTGTGCTCGAGCCTCAAGGCAGCCGGCGGGCAATGCCTCGTCCAGAGGAATTAACAGGCCAAAACTTGACCCCTGCGACGTGCGCGGGCTAATCCGCGCCGATGACGGCGCGCGCATTTATCACGGGATTGGAGGGACTTACCTTATCGCCCGATGAGCGCGCATTTTTGCGCGATGCACGGCCGTGGGGCCTCATCATCTTCAAGAGGAACGTGAGTACACCCGATCAAGTGACGGAACTCACGCAGTCATTTCGCGATGCTGTCGGCAGCGAGGCCCCCGTACTCGTCGATCAGGAAGGCGGTCGGGTTCAGCGGCTCGGGCCACCGCACTGGCCGACTTATCCGCCCGGCGCACGTTACAGCGAACTCTATGACCAGGAGCCGGCGGCGGGCATCGCGGCGGCGCGGCTGGCGGGCCATCTGATCGCTGCGGATTTAAGACCACTCGGCATCGACGTCGATTGTCTTCCGATCGCCGATGTTCCGGTTGCCGGTGGCGACCCCGTCATCGGCGATCGCGCCTATGGCAGCGAACCAGGCAAGGTCGCGAAAATTGCCAAGGCAATCGCCGAGGGTCTGGAGGCGGGGGGTGTGTTGCCTGTGGTGAAGCATTTGCCCGGCCACGGCCGTGCCACCACAGACAGCCATCACAAGCTGCCGGTCGTGGATACCGATCGTGCGACCCTCGAGGCCGCCGATTTTGCGGCGTTCAAGCCGCTGGCGGGCTTGCCGCTAGGAATGACGGCACATGTTGTGTTTAGCGCAATCGACCCCGTCGCACCGGCCACCACTTCGGTCACAATGGTCAGGCAAGTGATTCGCGGGTTTATCGGATTCCAAGGCCTGTTGATGAGCGACGACATCTCGATGAATGCCCTGTCCGGCAGCATTGCGGAGCGCAGCCGCGCTGCGCTGGCGGCCGGATGCGATGTCGTGCTTCATTGCAACGGCAATCTCGGGGAAATGGTTGCCGTCGCAAAGGAAGCGCCCGAGTTTACAGGCGCAGCTGCGCGACGGGCCGATGTGGCACTTGCGGCGCGCAAGGCGCCGGAAGAGTTCGATACCGAAGCTGCGCGTAGGTTGTTCACGCAAATGATCGACGACGAGCGGACGGAATTTCGACGGAAGATCGGGTCATGAGCAGCGAAGACTTCGACACGACGCTCGGTGCCGATCGCGGCACCACCGAGCCAGCCATGATCGTTGACGTGGAGGGCTTCGAAGGTCCGCTCGATCTGTTGTTGATGCTCGCGCGTCAGCAAAAAGTGGATCTCGCGAAGATTTCGATCCTTGCGCTGGCTGATCAGTACCTGTCGTTCATCGAGGCTGCGCGCCAGTTGCGGCTCGAGCTTGCCGCCGATTACCTGGTGATGGCGGCGTGGCTCGCTTACCTCAAATCGCGCCTGCTTCTGCCGGAAACCGAAACGGGGGATGGGCCAAGCGCGGAGGAGATGGCGCTGGCGTTGGCCAACAGGCTGCGCAGGCTGGAAGCGATCCGTGACGTTGCGACCCGTATGATGGAGCGGCCGCAACTCAATCGGGATATTTTCCCGCGCGGCCTGCCGGAACCGATAGAGGAAATAAAACAGCCGGAATGGTCGGCGACGCTTTATGACCTGCTTTCCGTCTATGCCACGCAACGTTCGCGCAGCGCGCTGTCCCGTGTCCGCTTCAAGCAGCGAGCCGTTTGGTCGCTCGCCGAGGCGCGCACCGCTCTCGAGCGTCTGATCGGGCAGTCGGCGGATTGGTCGCGCATCGATCAGTTCCTGATCAGTTATGTGGTGGATCCGGCGCTTGCGGCGTCGGTGTTTGCGTCTTCGTTCGCCTCCGCGCTTGAGCTTGTACGAGAGGGCCTAGCGGAAATTCACCAGAAGGAATCATTCGCGCCGATTTATATGCGCAAGCGCGTCGGCGCGATTGCGATAGCTACGACGCATGACGCGCAAGAAAACTCATAAGGGGAAAGAGTCCATGCCGAGCGTGGCCAAGAAGCTCGTGGTGGTGCAAAGCAATGAGCCGGCACCGCAAGCTACGCCAATCGAGTCAACGCGACCGGAGGAAATGCGGCTGCTGGAAGCCTTGCTGTTTGCCGCCGGCCAACCGCTGGACGAAGCAATGCTGGCGCGCCGCCTGCCAAACGGCGTGAACGTCAAAGCGGCGCTTGCGCAGCTCAAGGATGAGTACGCCACGCGCGGGGTCAATCTGGTGCGCGTCGGCAAGAAATGGACGTTTCGCACGGCCGTCGACCTTTCTTGGCTGCTGACGAAGCAGATCGTGGAAACCCGCAAGCTTTCACGCGCAGCGATCGAAACGCTTGCGATCGTTGCCTATCATCAGCCGGTCACGCGCGCCGAGATCGAGGAAATTCGTGGCGTGGTGGCGGCGGCGGGCACGCTCGACGTCCTTCTTAAAACCGGGTGGATTCGTCCGCGCGGACGGCGCAAGGCGCCTGGGCGGCCGATCACATACGGAACGACGGACGCATTCCTTTCGCATTTCGGGCTAGAAGAAGTCGGCGACCTGCCGGGCCTCGATGAACTCAAGGGCGCGGGCCTCCTGGAGGGCAATTTGCCTCCCGGTTTCGGCGTCCCGCTTCCATCGGACGACTCGACGTTGCGCGACGACGAAGATCCGCTCGATCCTGGCGACCTCGATCTGGGCCTGGCGCCGCCGGCGTCTCGTTCCGAAAAGTGAACGAGCGCCAGTTAGGGTAAACGACGCCATTTCAAGGGATTGCGCGGCGCTTTGACCGGGCGCGAAGTCCTTGTTTTTGCCCTCTGCGGGGCCTAGTTTCACGTTGAAAACATGGCGGGATGAGCCAAAAGCTCGCCGCTGCGGAGGATTTGCCGATGGGTTCCCTAAGTATATGGCACTGGATCATCGTGCTGTTGGTCGTGATGGTCTTGTTCGGAGGCCGTGGAAAGATTTCATCGCTCATGGGTGACTTCGCCCAGGGCATCAAGGCCTTCAAGAAGGGCATGTCCGAGGACGAGAAAACCGCGGATGCCAAAAGCGAGCCGGTCAAGACGATTGAAGCCGGTGGCAGCGCATCCAAGACCGAAGCTGAGCGTCGCGCCGAGAGCGTGCGCTCCTAATCGTTGCGCTTATGCATAAGGGGGCCGCTGGCTCGACTGTCGCAGCGGCGCTCATGCGTTGGCGTTTCGGAGTTGACTAATCCATGTTCGACATTGGTTGGGGCGAGCTCGTCGTCATCGGCATCGTCGCGCTGATCGCGATCGGGCCGAAAGAGCTGCCGACCGTTCTGCGGACGCTTGGCCAGTATATGGGCAAGGTCCGCCGCATGGCGTCTGAATTCCAGGGCCAGTTCCAGGAGGCGATGCGCGAAGCGGAGTTGGTCGAACTGAAGAAGCAGGCTGAAGACCTGAAAAGTTCGGTAAGCGATCTGGGCAGTTCGGTCAGCGATCTCGGCAAACTTGATCCGCTTGCAGAGACCCAGAAACAGATCGAGAGTGCATTCGACGACGCCGCCAAACCCGAACTGCCGAAGCCTGACTCGTCGGGCGCCGTGGAGACAACTGAAGCCTCTCCACCTGCACCTATCGACGTCGCGCTGCCTGAGCCGAGCGCTCCCGTCAGCGAGAAAGATTTTGCGATCACCGAAGCGCCGCCGCCCAAGCAGGCCGGGGGCAAGGTATGAGCCACGAAGACATCGAGGCCACCAAAGCGCCATTGATGGATCACCTGATCGAGCTGCGCTCGCGGCTGATCAAGGCGCTGCTCGCATTCGGCGTGATGTTCGGAATTTGCTTCGTATTCGCGAAGGACATCTACAATGTTCTGGTATGGCCGTTCGTGTGGGTCGCCGGGCCGGAGAATTCGAAGTTCATCTACACTGCGCTCCTGGAATATTTCATTACACAGTTGAAGCTCGCGATGTTCGGCGCAGCTTTCCTGTCATTTCCTGTGGTCGCAGCACAAATCTATATGTTCGTGGCGCCGGGACTTTATCGTCACGAGCGCAAGGCGTTCCTGCCATACCTGATCGCGACGCCGATTTTCTTCGCGCTTGGCGCAATGCTTGTTTACTTCCTTGTGTTGCCGATGCTGGTGCGTTTCTCGCTCCACATGCAGCAGCCGGGCTCGCCCACCGATGCTTCGATCGCGCTGATGCCGAAAGTCGGCGAATATCTGTCGCTGATGATGGCGCTGGTGCTCGCCTTCGGCGTTGCCTTTCAGCTGCCGGTCGTCCTCACGCTGCTCGGACGCATCGGGGTACTAACGGCCGAGCAACTCAAGGCCAAGCGGCGTTATTTCATTGTCGCCGCCTTTGTGCTGGCCGCCGTGCTGACCCCGCCCGACGTTCTCAGCCAGATGTCGCTCGCTATTCCGCTGCTCATCCTTTACGAGGGCTCGATCTGGTCGGTGCGCTTGGTCGAAAAGAAGGCGCAGGCCGAGGCGGCTGCCAAGGCGGCTACTGAGGCGGCTTCCGCGACCGCAAAGCCGGCAGAATAAACCCTTCCTTCTTGCCGGGGCTCGGCCCGGCACCCTGCTTTAATATTGTTCGGATTCCGACTAAGAAGCCCCGCCATGTACGATATCAAGTGGATTCGCGAGCATCCTGACGCCTTCGACCGTGGCCTGAAACGGCGCGGGCTCGATCCGCTGTCGAAAAAGCTCGTGGCGCTCGACGAAAAGCGGCGTGCAGCCATCACAAAATTCGAGCAGGCGCAGGCCCGCCGTAATGCGGCGTCGAAGGAAATCGGCGATGCGAAAAAGGCGAAGGATGAGGCCAAGGCGGGCAAGCTGATGGCCGAAGTCGCCGAGCTCAAGACCTTGCTGCCGGCGATGGAAGACGAGCAAAAAGCTCTGGGCACCGCACTCGATAAGGAGCTCGCGCAAATCCCGAACGCGCCGCTTGACGACGTGCCGGACGGCGCCGACGCGAGCGGCAACGCCGAGCATCACGTTTTCGGTAAGAAACGCGATTATGCCTTCAAGCCGAAGCAGCATTTCGATCTGGGCGAAGCGCTCGGACAAATGGATTTCGAGCTCGCTGCGAAACTGTCGGGTGCGCGCTTTGTTGTGTTGCAGAAGGGTTTGGCGAGGCTCGAGCGCGCGCTCGGCCAGTTCATGCTCGATGTGCACACAGGCAAGGAGCATGGATACACGGAAGTGAATCCGCCTATCCTTGTTCGCGACGACGTTATGTTTGGGACGGCGCAGCTGCCGAAGTTCGCCGATGATCAGTTCCGGACAACAAATGACTTCTGGCTTATTCCTACTGCCGAGGTGCCGCTCACCAATCTTGTGCGCGAGTCGATCGTCGAGGAAGCCCAGTTGCCGATGCGCCTGACCGCCTGCACGCCATGTTTCCGCGCTGAAGCAGGGGCGGCAGGCAAAGATACGCGCGGGATGATCCGCCAGCACCAGTTCACCAAGGTCGAGCTCGTTTCCATCACGACGCCGGACAAATCGAAGGACGAGCATGAGCGGATGCTTGCCTGCGCGGAAGAGGTGCTGAAGAAACTCGAGCTGCACTACCGCGTCGTCACGCTCTGCACCGGTGACATGGGCTTCGCGGCGCAGAAGACCTACGACATCGAGGTCTGGCTGCCGGGCCAGAATGCCTATCGGGAGATTTCATCCTGCTCCAACTGCGGCGAATTCCAGGCCCGCCGCATGAATGCGCGCTACCGCACGAAGGATGGCGTCAAACACGTGCATACATTAAACGGCTCCGGCGTCGCCGTCGGACGCGCATTGATTGCTGTGATGGAAACCTATCAGCAGGAGAACGGCTCGATCGCTGTGCCATCCGCGCTGGCACCTTACATGGGCGGCCTGAAAACGATTGAGCGGACGTAATGCGTATTCTCATAACGAACGACGACGGCATTCACTCGCCGGGGCTAGCGGCCTGCCTCGAAATTGCCCGCGCTCTTTCTGATGAAGTGTGGATCGTTGCACCGGAAATCGATCAGTCCGGCGTGTCGCATTCACTTTCGCTGAACGATCCGTTGCGCATGCGCGAGGTCGGCGAGCGTCATTTCGCCGTCAAGGGCACGCCAACCGATTGCGTCATTATGGGGGTGCGGCATCTGATGAAAGAGAAAGCCGATCTTGTGCTGTCGGGGGTCAATCGCGGCCGCAATTGTGCTGAAGACGTCACCTATTCCGGCACTGTCGCAGGCGCGATGGAAGGCACCGTGCTCGGCATTCCATCATTTGCGCTCTCGCAGGCCTATGCGTTTACGACGAAACACAATCCCTTTTGGGAAACTGCGATTAAGCACGCGCCCGATCTTATCAAGCGTGTGCTGAAGGCTGGGATGCCGCGAGACGTTCTCGTCAATGTCAACTTTCCGGATTGCCAGCCCGAACAGGTCGCGGGCGTTGCCGTCACCGTGCAGGGCAAGCGCGATCAGGAACTTTTACGCATCGATGCGCGCCACGACGGACGTGGAAATCCCTACTATTGGATCGCCTTCGCGCGTGGTGGCGTTTCTGGTGCGTCGCCAGGCAGCGATCTGGCTGCTTTGACGGAAAACCGTATTGCGCTCACACCGCTGCGGCTCGATCTCACCGATGAACCCTTTATGACGAAGCTGGCACAGGTCTTCGACTAGGCCAGCAACCCGGCGAGCGTTGATTTCAGCTGTTCTGCCTGAAAAGGTTTCTGCAGGGCAGGGCGACCGCGATAGGGCTCCGGCAGGCTGCGCTCGCCATAGCCGGTGACGAACACGAAAGGCAGGCCGCGCTTGGTCAGGATATCCGCGACCGGATAAATCTCCTGGCCGTCGAGATTGACGTCGAGGATGGCCGCGTTGAAGTCACCGTCGGCCGCGATCTGCCGTGCCTCGGACAATGTGCCGACTGCTGCAGCGATCCCATAGCCAAGGTCGTCCAGCATGTCCTCGAGCAGCATGCGAATCAAATATTCGTCCTCAACCACGAGAAGGCGTGGCATTGCCGAGGAATTGGTCATTGCTGATCTCCCGCCTTGCAACTCATCGCGGGCCGCCGGGTTCCATCGGCTCCTGCAACACGAGCAGCGAGTTTAGCTCAATTTCCAGCAAACATGGTAATAGTGCCGGTAAAGGGGCCCGAACGTGACAAAAAGACCACGCAGTCAGCAGGGTGATGATCATATGGAGTTCCTGCTGACCCTGCGTCGGCGCGGAATTGCCGACCAGGCTGTGCTGCGCGCGATGGACGAAGTGCCGCGGGAATATTTCGTTGAGACCGCCTTTGTGGGCACCGCTTACGCTGATCGGGCTCTGCCGATCGCATGCGGTCAGACCATCAGCCAGCCTTATGTTGTGGCCTACATGACAGAGCAGCTCAACGTGAGCTCGACCCATCGTGTCCTGGAGATCGGCACGGGCTCAGGCTATCAGGCGGCCATACTGTCGCGTCTGGCGCGCGAGGTCGTGACGATCGAGCGCTATCGCACGCTCGCGGACCAGGCACGCGATCGTCTCAAGGCGCTTGGCTATGACAATGTCGAGATCGTTGCCGGCGACGGCTTTGCCGGAATGCCGGAGCGGGCCCCTTATGATCGCATCATCGTCACTGCCGCGGCGGAGACGGTACCGGAGACGTTGATGGACCAGCTTGCCGATGACGGCCTCATGATCCTGCCACTCGGCTCGCATGAGGGATCTCAACACATTATCAAGCTTACCAAGTCGCAAACGGGAACTCAGCGGGAAAACCTCATTCCGGTCCGTTTTGTGCCGATGCTTCCAGGGCAGGCAAAGGAATTGTAGTTGTCCGGGCCGTTTGCGCGGGGGGTCACCGCGACATTTTTGTCCGCCCAAATTTCATCGGTAGCAGCTCGTTAATTCTTAAACGCTTGTTTACTCGCGGCTGGTTTATTCGAACTCTACATTTTCTGTGTACGAGTGAGTAACCACATGCCGCGCCCAATGGTGGAGTCTCGCCCGCTTTCGTGGCCGCGCCTCGCAGTTCTCGCGCTGGTAGGTGTATCCGCCGCCGGTTGTTCGGACTCCGCGCGCTTCGACTCCAGTTCCTACACGACTGATCGTCCGCCACAGAACGTGGCCGCCGCAACACCGACGTACTCAGCGGCCGGCCGTGTCGAGGCCCAACCTCTGCCGGCGCCGAGCCAGCCGGCGACCGTCGCAGCGGCGCCCGCACCGACATATACACCGGCGGCATACACGCCGAGCTCCGGCGGTCAATATTCCGATGTGACGGGGTCGGCTTCCGGTCATTGGACCTGGAACGGCGGTGCACCGGTGACGGTCGGCTACGGCGAGACGGTCGAGAGCATCGCGCGCAAGCACGGCGTGCCGGTGACTGCCCTTATGCAGACCAACGGCATCCGTGAACCGGGCCAGATCAGGCCGGGTCAGCGGCTGGTCATCCCGCGCTACGTATCGACTTCGCCGAAAAGCGCGCCGACATACGCCGCGCAGCCCAAGGCGGGTGGAAGCGTTCACGTGGTAAAGGCGGGTGACACGCTCATGAGCATCTCCCGCGGCACGGGTGTTACGGTGGCCGCGCTTGCCAAAACCAATCACATTGATTCTTCCAAGAAACTGAGCGTCGGTGACCGGCTGACCATTCCGCAGGGTGGTCATCAGGTCGCAGCCGCCCAACCGTCTGCAGCTCCCAAGGTCGCGGAGATTCGCACTGCTCCCGCTGAGAAGAAGATCAAGGTTGCGAGCGCTGCGCCTGCGCAGACCGTGCATGTCGCCAAGGAAGAGCCACAGACGACCGAAACGGTCGTCAAAGCTGCGGAGCCAAGCGGGGCCATGCCGTCGTTTCGCTGGCCCGCTCGCGGCCGCGTCATTGCCGGTTTCGGCAGCAAGCCGAACGGCACGCAGAATGACGGTATCAATCTCGCCGTTCCCGAAGGGACGCCCATCAAGGCGGCCGATGACGGCGTCGTTGCCTACGCCGGCAACGAGCTCAAGGGCTACGGTAATCTCGTTTTGATCCGTCACTCGAATGGATATGTGTCCGCCTATGCGCATGCGCGCGAGTTGCTCGTCAAGCGCGGCGACACGATCAAGCGGGGACAGGTGATTGCACATGCCGGACAGACCGGCAACGTGACATCCCCGCAGTTGCACTTCGAGATCCGGAAAGGATCGACTCCGGTCGATCCGACGCAGTTCCTCGGCGGCGCCTAATTTTTCAGCGCGACGCCGAGGCGCCCGGCGAGATCCTGCACGAATTGCCACGCCACGCGACCTGAGCGCGAGCCGCGCGTCGTCGACCATTCCAAGGCCTCACGATGCAGGGCCTCGCCGCGAGCGGGAACCTTGTAGTGTGCGACATAGCCGTCGACCATCGCGAGATATTCGTCCTGGCTGCAGCGATGGAAACCGAGCCATAGGCCGAACCGATCCGACAACGAAACCTTTTCTTCCACGGTTTCGCCGGGGTTGATCGCCGTCGAGCGCTCATTCTCCATCATGTCGCGCGACATGAGATGCCTGCGGTTCGACGTGGCGTAAAAAATCACGTTGTCCGGCCGCCCTTCGATACCGCCTTCAAGTACTGCTTTAAGAGACTTGTAGGTCGTGTCCTCGGCGTCGAAAGAAAGATCGTCGCAAAACACGATGAAACGGTGCGGGGAGCCTCGTGTAAGCGCCATCAGGGCTGGGAGACTGTCGATGTCTTCCCGGTGGATCTCGATCAGTTTGAGTGGCCGCGCGCTTTTTCCGTTGCCCAAGTCGGCATTGACGCCCGCGTGGGTAGCTTTGACGAGCGAGGACTTTCCCATGCCGCGGGCGCCCCACAGCAGGGCATTGTTGGCCGGAAGACCCTTGGCAAACCGCTCGGTATTTTCGACCAGCACGTCGCGAACGCGGTCGATACCCTTGAGAAGGGACATCTCGACGCGGTTGACGCGCGCCACCGGAGCGAGCCGCCCGTCGGGATGCCAGATGAAGGCGTCGGCGGCGTCGAAATCGGCGGCAGCCGCGCGGCGCGGCGCCAAGCGTTCAAGCGCAGTCGCGATACGTTCGAGGACGTCGCCGGGGGCCTCGCTGTTGGCCGCGCGTTGCGATTTTGGCGCTGACCTGCGCGGCGGTTTTGACTTCGTTTTGGCCATTGGGTTGGTTCCGGAAATTCGGGCTGCTCTTAGCGGGGCGGCGTTGGCCAAGCAAGCGGCCCTGGGACAAAATGGCCGCAAATGGCCCATTTTTACGGGCTAACCATCGTTGCAATTGGGCGGGCGGCCGCTATAGTCCCGCGAAAATCGAGCGCCGCCGGGCGCCGGGAAACCTTGCAAGGAACACGCTTCAATGTTCATAACGCCTGCGTTTGCGCAAGGCTCGCTGTTCGGCGGAGCAGGTGGCGAGGGTGGCATGCTGGTGTCGCTGCTCCCGTTCGCGCTGATTTTCGTCATCATGTATTTCCTGATCCTTCGGCCGCAGCAGAAGCGGGTGAAGCAGCATCAGGAAATGGTCAAGAATGTGCGGCGGGGGGACACTGTCGTCACCAATGGCGGCCTGATCGGCAAGGTCACCAAAGTGATCGACGACGATCAGCTTGAAATTGAAATTGCGGACGACGTGCGCATCCGTCAAATGCGGCAGATGGTCACCGACGTCCGCGCCAAAGGTGAACCTGTCAAGGAAGGGGCCACAGCCAGCTGAAGCCGGTGGCCGTGGCCTTTAAGCCGCAAGTCGGGACGTCATGCTTTATTTCACGCGGTGGAAGGCGACGGCGATTGTCCTGACGGCGCTTATCGTCTGCCTGTTTGCCGTTCCCAATTTCCTGCCTGAGAAGATGGTGCAGAGTTGGCCCAAATGGGCGCAGCGCCATGTGGTCCTTGGTCTGGATCTTCAGGGCGGTTCGCACATTTTGCTTGAAGTCGACAGCGCCGCGGTCCGGAAGGAAAAGCTCGAGGTTGTGCGCGATGACGTCCGCCGCGTACTGCGCGATGCGCGAGTCGGCTATACGGGCCTTGTCATCCGCGGCACCAGTGTCGAGGTGCGCATTCGCGAGGGCAGCAATTTCGACCAGGCCGTTGATAAGCTTCGTGAACTATCTCAACCTCTCGGCGGAATACTTAACACCACGGGCCAGCGGAGCCTCGATGTAAGAACCGAACCCGGTAATCTGGTTCGGCTGACCGTTACCGAGCCGGCTCTTGTTGAGCGGATCCGCCAGTCGGTCGAACAGTCAATTCAGATCATCGAACGGCGGGTCAACGAACTTGGAACTGTCGAGCCGCTTATCCAGCGGCAAGGGGCCGATCGGATTCTCGTGCAGGTCCCGGGTCTGCAGGACCCGACGAGACTGAAGGAATTGCTCGGCAAGACAGCCAAACTCGATTTCCGCATGGTGGACGTATCGATCCCGGCTGAGCAGGCGCTGCAAGGGCGGGTGCCACCCGACTCCGAAATTCTTTACAGCTCCACACAGCCGCGGACACCTTATTTGGTCGAAAAGCGGATCCTTGTCTCTGGCGGCGATCTCACCGATGCGCAACCCGGCTTCGACCAACGCACAAGCGAGCCGGTCGTCAATTTCCGTTTCAACACATCCGGTGCGCGCAAGTTCGCGCAAGTGACGCAGGAGAATGTCGGCAAGCCGTTTGCGATCATCCTTGACAATCAGGTGATTTCGGCACCGGTCATTCGCGAGCCTATTCTTGGAGGATCCGGCCAGATTTCTGGCAGCTTTACGGTCGAGAGCGCCAATGACCTTGCTATTCTGCTGCGCGCGGGTGCGTTGCCGGCACCGCTGACAATCATCGAAGAACGCACGGTCGGCCCTGGGCTCGGGCAGGATTCGATCGCCAAGGGCAAGCTCTCATCTTATGTCGGTGCCGCCATGGTGATTATCTTTATGCTTGTCACTTACGGGCTATTCGGCCTGTTTGCGAACGTTGCGGTGGCAATCAACGTCGCCATGATCTTCGGCATCCTGTCGCTGCTCAATGCGACGCTGACGCTGCCCGGCATTGCCGGCATCGTGCTCACGGTGGGCATCGCCGTCGATTCCAACGTTCTGATCTATGAGCGCATACGCGAGGAAGTGCGCGGCGGGCGGACACCGATCAACGCGATCGATGCAGGGTTCACCCGCGCGCTTGCGACCATTCTGGACTCAAATATCACGACCTTCATCGCCGCTGCGGTGCTGTTCTATATCGGCACCGGCCCGGTCCGCGGCTTCGCGGTGACCCTCGGCATCGGCATTATCACAACGGTCTTTACGGCGTTCACCCTGACGCGGCTGATCGTTGCCTATTGGGTGCGCTGGCGGCGCCCGCAACGCGTACCCATCTGAGGACCCCGCGCCGTGCGTCTGCTTCGCATCGTCCCCGACGACACCAAATTCGACTTCATGCGCTTCCGGCGCATCAGTTTTCCAATGTCGGCGCTGCTGTCGATCATTGCGATTTCGCTTTATTTCTTTCACGGACTGAACTTCGGCATCGATTTCAAGGGCGGCACTTTGATGGAGGTGCAGTCGAAAGTTGGCGACGCCGATCTTGCGAAAATGCGCGCCACGCTCGGAGCGCTGGGTCTGGGCGAGGTGCAACTGCAGCAGTTCGGGGCGCCGAACGACGTGCTGATCAGGATTGCAGAGCAGCCGGGCGGGGAAACCGCACAGCAGGAAGCAGTCCGCAAGGTGCGTGGCGCCCTTGGCGACCAGGTTGAGTATCGGCGCGTCGAGGTCGTTGGGCCTCGCGTTTCCGGGGAGCTGTTGTCGTACGGCGTCGTCGGTCTCATGCTCGCTATCGTCGGGATCCTGATCTACCTGTGGTTCCGGTTCGAATGGCAGTTTGCGCTCGGCGCAATGATCGCCAACGTGCACGACATTGTGCTCACGATCGGCTTTATGTCGGTTACCCAGATCGATTTCGATCTCACCAGCATCGCCGCGCTGCTTACGATTCTCGGCTATTCGCTCAACGACACCGTCGTCATCTATGACCGTATCCGCGAGATGCTGCGCCGGTATCGCAAGATGCCGATGCCGGATTTGCTCAACGCCTCGGTCAACCAGACCCTGTCGCGGTCCGTCATCACGCACGTCACCGTGTCGCTGGCGTTGCTTGCGCTGCTACTTTTCGGCGGGCAGGCGATCCACAGCTTCACCGCCACCATGATGTTCGGCGTGGTGCTGGTCGGCACCTACACCTCGGTGTTTATCGCGTCGCCGATCCTGATCTACCTCGGCGTCGGTACCGGCCGGGATTCCCTCAGCGCTCCTGACCGGGATAAGTAATGGCGTCTGGCGCCAGCGCCGATGCGCCGCATTTGCCGCAGCCTGCGCCGATCGATGCCTATGGCGATGGCGGATTCCGCTTTGGCGGGATGTCGCATCGAGGCTCGCTGCTTTGCCTTCCCGATGGCATATGGGCTTGGCCGGTCGGCGACCCAAAACAATTGAATGAGGACGCGCTCGCGGCCGTGTTCGACCGGGCGCAGACCCTCGATTTCTTCCTGATCGGGGCCGGCCGCGATCCTTGGCCGCTGCCCGAGGTTTTGCGCCAACGCTTCCGCGCTCTGGCGCTATCGGTCGATACGATGCCGACCGGCGCGGCCGTGCGCACCTACAACATCCTTTTGGCTGAAAACCGCCGCGTCGGTGCGGGGCTGATCGCCGTCGCGTAACTCACACGTTAGACTCTTCCGGATGAACGAGAACGACAAATATTGCGCGGCGTTGGTGCGCGAGGCCGACCGCGACAGGTATCTCGCGGCATTGTTTGCACCGGCGGACCGGCGCGGCGCGCTGTTCTCGCTGTATGCATTCGACATCGAAATTTCCCGCATTCGAGACCTCGCGCGTGAACCGATGCCTGGTGAGATCAGACTGCAGTGGTGGCGCGAGGTGCTAGAGGGCGTGCGCGCGGGGGAGGCGGCGGCAAATCCGGTCGCGGGGCCCCTGCTTGCGACGCTGGCGCGGCACCGCCTGCCCGTGGCAAAGCTCACTGATCTGGTCGAAGCGCGCCGTTTCGACATCTACGATGACCCGATGCCGACATTGGCGGCCCTTCAATCTTATGCGTCAAACACCGCGGGCACGATTTTTGATTGCGCGACAAGGATCCTTGGTGAGACTTCGGAGGAAAATGCTGTCGAAGCCGGACAGGTGCAGATGATCGCAAATGTGATCACTTTGCTGCCGCGTCACGCCGCGCGCCGCCAGTTATTTTTGCCCCTGGACATGCTCCGGCAGTACGGCGCCGGACCAGACGATGTCCATGCCATGAGGGCGAGCCCCGAATTGCGCACGGTTCTTGCCGAACTTCGTCTCCGCGCCCGCCGCCATCTCACGCGTCTTGCAGCGATGAGTGCTGATATCCCGGAGAAAATATGGCCGGCATTTCTGTCGTTGGCGTCACTCCGGCCATGGTTGAACGCAATGGAGCGCACTGACTATCAACCATTTCAGCCGCCCGAACTGCCGGCCTGGAGGGCGCAGTGGCGCATCTGGTGGGCGGCGAAATCGCTAGAACGGATCAGCCGCTAATCATTCGGCGGCTACCGCCGCGGCGTTGTCGATCCAGCGATCGAGATCGGCGAGCGCACGGGTGGTGAGTGCGCTTTTGCGTGCCAGAGCTTTCGCCGTCGAGCGGCCAAGCTTGCTCTTGCGGTCGAAAATCGGCGGCTCCACCAGAGCCGGAAACAGGCCGAAATTTACGTTCATCGGCTGGAACGACGATGGGCCGGCATCGATGGTTTCAATATGACCGCCGGTAATATGCGTGAGCAGCGCACCGTGCGCGGTGGTTGGCGGCGGGATGGCGATCGCTTCCCCGCGCCATTCGGCGCCGGCGAAACGGCCTGCGAGCAGGCCGATCGCGGCGGATTCCACGTAGCCTTCGCAGCCGGTGATCTGTCCTGCAAAACGCCAGCGTCTGTTGGCCCTTAGCCGTAATGTCTCATCAAGCAGTTTTGGTGAGTTGAGAAATGTGTTCCGGTGCAGCCCGCCGAGACGCGCGAATTCGGCATTCTGCAGGCCCGGAATGATGCGGAACACGCGCGCCTGCTCCCCGTGCTTGAGCTTGGTCTGGAAGCCGACCATGTTGAACAAAGTGCCAAGTTTGTTGTCCTGGCGTAGTTGGACCACGGCGTAAGCCTTTTCACCCGGACGGTGCGGATTTGTGAGGCCGAACGGTTTCATGGGCCCATGCCGCAGCGTTTCGGGGCCGCGCTCGGCCATCACCTCGATCGGCAGGCAGCCGTCGAAATAGGGCGTGGAAGCCTCCCATTCATGGAAACTGGTCTTGTCGGCGGCGAGCAAGGCCGCAATGAAAGCTTCATACTGTTCGCGGGTCAGCGGGCAATTGATGTAGTCGGCTCCGGATCCGCCGGGACCGGATTTGTCATAGCGCGACTGGAACCAGGCCTGATTGAGATCGATGCTGTCGCGATGGACGATCGGCGCGATCGCGTCGAAAAACGCGAGCTGCTGTTCGCCCGTCAACCGCCCGATTTCTATTGCGAGGCCGGGGGACGTCAGCGGCCCGGTCGCGATGATGACGTTGTCCCAGTCGTCAGGAGGTAAGGTGATTTCTCCGCGCTTGAGCTCAATAAATGGATGAGCAGAAATAGCCGCCGACACAGCCTCGGAAAATCCGTCACGGTCAACTGCCAGGGCGCCTCCCGCCGGCACCTGATTCGAATCGGCGGCGCGCATAATGAGCGAACCGAGGCGGCGCATTTCCTCATGCAGCAAGCCGACCGCGTTGTGTTCTGCGTCGTCGGAACGAAACGAATTCGAGCAGACGAGTTCGGCGCAGCGATCAGTCTTGTGAACAGGCGTGGTCCGCTCCGGGCGCATTTCATGCAGCACGACGGCGACGCCTGCTTGCGCAAGCTGCCACGCCGCCTCCGAGCCCGCGAGGCCGCTGCCGATAATGTGAACGGCTTTTATTTGACGCGCTGTCATCCGGTGATGCATAGGCCCATGAGAGTTGCGCTGCAACGGCGGTAAGGGGTTCCGGATGCGTCTGAAAGTAACGCTTTATGTTGCCGGTTGTGTTGCGCTTATGGCGAGCGCCTCGATCGCAACCGGCGCAACGAGACCCCGCGTTGTGGCTGCGACCTTCGCGGAATATTCCGTCGTTCCGCCGACCCCGGCTAGTGTTTTCGTCTGCCACGGCTTCGGCTGTAAATATCGCGTTGAAATTGACCTGACCACAGGTGACCGCGCCAAGCTTGCGCAATTTCTGGCGCCAGGACGCGCCTCGGCCGCAGCCGAACGCAAGGCCGTGGCGGCTGCGGGCGCGTGGTTCGACAAGCGCGTCGGTCCGGTCGCCGGCACGGCAAACCATGTGGCGCGTGCCGGCATGAAATACATGTTCGACACACACCAGTTTGATTGCATCGACACCAGCCGCAATACGACAAGCTTGCTGATGGTGCTCGATCAGCTCGGTTTGCTTCGTTATCACGATGTCGATGAGCCGGAAGCGCGCGGTTATATGGTCGACGGACGGCCCCCACATGCAACCGCAGTGCTTGTCGAGCGGGCAACCGGGAAGAAGTGGTCGATCGACTCCTGGACCGTCGGTTATGGGCAGGCGCTCGAGGTCATGCCTTTGGAGCGCTGGAAGGATCTCGACTAGTTCGGGCCTGCACCCTCATAACGAAACGCCCGCGGAAACCCGCGGGCGTTTCGTTATTAGACGAGCGTCTTGCGCGGTTAGCTGCGGTGCGCAGCGTTCCAGGCAACGCGCGGAATGTCCGAGCGGCTGATACCGATATCGGCCAGCTCGCGGTCGCCCAGGCGCGACAGTTCGTTGATGCTTCGGTTGTATCGCTTCCACTCCTGGATGAAGCGGACGAGTGCGGCAATCATGGCGGTCCTTCTTTCCTTGGGTCCGGCTCTGTGCCGGTCGATTGTTCGAAAGGAACATAGGGATGTTCGCGCGCATGAAAAGCAACATTGTTGCGCCGCAGCTACGCCAAAAGTGCATAGCTTAAGTTACAGTTTTTAAAGGAGTAATCTTTCCTTTACCACCATAGATCGGGCAAAACGTTGCGTGATCATGTTGCAGCGCAACAAAGGCTGCCAATGGCGGGCGTTTGTGTAGATTGCCAGCGCATAGATTGGTGGAAGCGGTCATGAATCCGTACGTCTGGCTCTGAGGATCCGCGGATCTTGTCGTCAGCATTGCACCGGCCCCCCGATCGCCGCGTCGTCATCACCGCGCTGGGCATTGGCCAGATTCTGGCCTGGGGCACCTCGTTCTATTTTCCGGCGGTGTTTGCCGAGCCGATCGCCGCCGAAACCGGCTGGTCGCTCGGTTACGTGGTCGCCGGCACCTCGCTCGGGCTTCTGGTTGCCGGCCTGATTTCCCCGCAGGTCGGTCGCATCATCGACAAACGCGGTGGGCGGCCGGTGCTGCTCGTGAGTTCGCTTTGCTATGCGGCGGGGCTTGCCGGTATCGGCGCTGCGCCCGCGCTGCCGGTGTATCTCGCCTCTTGGGTGCTGATCGGCCTCGGCATGGGCACCGGCCTTTACGACGCGGTTTTCGCCGCGCTCGGCCGCATGTACGGCAGTGAGGCGCGCACGCCGATCACCAATCTCACGCTGTTCGGCGGATTTGCCAGCACCGTCTGCTGGCCGCTCAGCGCCTTCATGATCGAGCATGTCGGCTGGCGCGCGGCCTGCTTTGTCTATGCCGGCCTGCATCTGTTTCTGGTCATGCCACTGCAGATGGCCGTTGTCCGCGCAGTGCCCGGCACCGGAACGGCCAGCGCAAGTGAACAGCGCGACGCCAGGAAAACCTCGCCGATCCACAATGAAATGCTGATTTTCACGCTGCTCGCTGCCGTGCTGTCAATTGCGGCGGGCATTGGTTCGATCGTGGTCGTGCACCTGTTGATTTTCCTGCAGGCGAGGGGGCTCGATTTCGCCGTGGCTGTCAGCCTCGGCACGCTCTTCGGTCCGGCCCAGGTCGGGGCGCGCATTGTCGAGCGCCTGTTCGGCAGCCGCTATCATCCGGTCTGGACCATGATCGCGTCGTGCGCGTTGATGGCCACGGGCCTTGTGATGTTGTACGGCGCGGTACCCGCGCTGCTGATCGTCATTCTGCTGTACGGCGCGGGATACGGAATCTCATGGATCGGCCGCGGCACGCTGCCGCTCGCTTTGTTCGGGCCGGTGCGGTTTCCGCGCCTGATGGGCAAGCTCGCGTTTCCGAGCCTGATCATCCAGGCTTTAGCGCCGTCCGCGGGGGCTTTGCTGATTGAGTCACGCGGCGTGAACGCCACAATCGGTGTGCTGACGCTGCTAGCGCTGATCAATGTCGCCCTGATCGGCGCACTCTGGTGGCTCTGCCGCAAACCATCTACTGATGGATGAACGTTGCTGCCTGGGCGGCGTTGGTCTCGTCCTCGCTCTGCGCGACGCTCAGCGACACGGCGAGGCCGAGCAGCATGAGAGCAAAGACACTGATGGCAAAGCGAATGAGCAGCATGGCAGGTATTGCATCCGAAAGAATGATTGCAGAAAGCCCAGAAAGCCATTGAACAAGGCGAGGTGCGTGGAGCAAAAACTGCAGGACGCTGCCCAAGCCCAACCGCCGGTCCAATAACGCGCAGAGCTGTAAAATGTTGCCGCTGCAGATGCTTTATTTTGAGGACCTCTCGGTCGGCATGACCGAGATGCTTAAGAAGACCATCGATTCCTCCGACGTGGTCGGCTTTGCCGCGGTCACCGGCGACCGCAATCCGATCCATCTGTCAGAGCATTTTGCGGCCAAAACGCCGTTCGGCACGCGCATTGCCCACGGACTCTACACGGCAAGCCTGATTTCGGCCGTGCTCGGCACGCGGCTGCCCGGTCCCGGCGCCGTTTACATTTCGCAAACCCTGAATTTCCGTGCACCCGTGAAAATCGGCGACACTGTCGATGTGAGCGTGGAAGTGGTCGAGCTTATTCCCGAGAAGTCGCGCGCGCGGCTGGCGTGCAAATGCTCGGTGGACGGTGAGGTCGTGCTCGACGGCGAGGCCTGGGTCAAAGTTCCGTCGAAACAGTCGACGGGACGGCCGCTGCCGCGCATTTGATTCAATAATCGGTTCAATTTGCCCCCGGTTTGCAAGGAACTTGCAAAGAAAACCTGCGTTACATCAACGTCGCCACGGGATTTGCTGGAAAGAGCAATAGGGAGGACGACAGCAAGATTGGAGACGTTCGCATGCCTATCCATCTGCCTCCAAAAGCCCGCGTCAAAGCGGTCCCCGCGCGCAGACAGGCTGCGATCAATTCGATCGACTGGCTCGGCCTCTGGGCGCTGTCGCTCGGTTTTTGCGCGATCGTTCTTGCCGGCATCGCCTATTTCACGATCGGGGACAACATTGGCGCGTCGAGCATCCTCATGGGCGCGGCTGCAATCATTGCGGTGATCGTTCGTTTCGGCGCGGATCGCGACCAAGCACGTGACGGAAATTGATGCAGGTAGCGCACCCGAAGCGGGCACACCCAACACCTTCGTAACGTGGATCCTACAGACCGGGCTTCAGACCGAAAACGCAGCGGCGCGATCCGTCGGGTCTGCGGCAGATCGTGAGCTGGCCGTCGGGCGGTGCGATCGGCATGGCCTCGTCGAACGGCACAAGCTCGCCTTCGACCATCCAGCCCGACGCGGTGGACGACGTGCGGGTGTAGCTCTTGCAGTCGTAGTCGCCGCAGCACCATTCGCCGGCGCCGTTCTTGAAGCCGCCGCGATTGATCCAGTTGTCGTGTGCGAACGCGTTATCGGTGACGAGTAGTGCAGGCACGAGAACAAGCAGTGAGCGTAACAAAGCTCGCGACATCGGTGGCCTCCATAAAAATCCCCGCGCGCAGCCTCACCGTGGTCTGTTACTGCTCCTCCTCCGCTTTTTTCGTAATAGTTTGCCGCGTGATTTTGTTCCGTTGCGGCGAAACGTTTGCACGCAAGCTCGTATTCGTACGTGACGAATCAAGGCGACTCAAAAATGGTACCACGCACGTGCGATTCGATACGTTAATTGGGCGTAGCAATAGCGGGCGTAAAACAGCCGTATAATTTGGGGGAACCATGAATTGGCGGCGGTTTGCGCTCAATTTGCGTCGTTTTGGCAACGCGTGTCTGATGCTCGCGCAATGAGCGATCCGGCGACGCATTCCTGGCAATTGTGGCGCGACCGGCGCGGGCGCCTGTCGGTCTTGCGCCTCGCCACGCTTGCGCTCCTGCTGATGCCGCTCACCAAGGCGGTATTCGAAGCGGGTGACATCGCGCACGGCGCGCGACCGCTTAACGAGCTCATTCACCGCGCCGGTTTCTGGGCGCTCGTTTTTCTCGGCGTGACGCTCGCGGTGACGCCGTTCCGCCGCATCTTTCGCTACGGCAATTTGATCGATGTGCGCCGCATGCTTGGCGTCGGAACGTTCTGTTACATCGTCGCGCATCTCGCGCTGTTTTTTGCCGACCAGAGCTACAGCTTCGGCAAGCTATTTCACGAGATCACGCATCGCGTCTATCTGATCATCGGTGCGATCGCGTGGCTTGGGCTTGCGGCGCTCGCCGCGACCTCGACAGACGGCATGGTGCGCCGGCTCGGCGGCCTGCGCTGGCGGCGCCTGCATCAGGCGATCTACGCGATCGCACTGCTTGGGCTGATCCATTATTTCCAACAGACCAAGGCCGACGTAACCGTTCCGACTTTCGCCGCCAGCCTGTTTTTATGGCTGATTGGCTATCGCGTGCTCGCCTGGTGGCAGGACACGAGCGAGCTTTCGACCGTGAGCCTCTTCGGCCTCACGATCGTCGTCTCGCTGCTCACGTTTGCGGCGGAGGCGATTGGCATCGGCATCGCGTTTCACGTTTCGCCGCTGCGCGTGCTCGATACGGTGTTCGATTTCGACGCCGGCATCAGGCCGGGATGGCAGGTGCTCGCGGCCGGACTGATTGTTGTCGCCACTGACGCGATTATGGCGCGCGGCAAAGATCACGGCGCGCCCGCACGCGAAGTCGCGGTTGAATAGTTCCGGACGCGCTTGGTTTATCTAGGCTGCGAACTGATGGACGGTGCCTGCGAACAGCACGTTCACCAGCGTCTACGATTGCGTCAGATCCGCATATTCGGAGTGACGTTCGATATAGGCCTTGGCGAAGGGGCAAAGCGGTTTCACCTTTAGGCCCTCCGCGCGCGCGGTGTTGAGCACGCCGCGGATCAGCGCCGAGCCAATGCCGCGGCCGCCAAGCTCCTTCGGCACCTCCGTATGCATGATGGTGAGCAGGCCGTCGGCGCGCTTGTATTCCGAAAAGGCGATGTGGCCGTCGGTATTGAGCTCGAAGCGGTGAAGCTTGCTGTTGTCGCGAACATCATTCGACATGATAATTTCTCTGGTCACGTTCTCTACACATTCATGCGTCTAATTGTAGTTCAATTGTCCTCGCCAATTTTGCAAGGTGCCCCATGCCGAATATCACGCTTTACCATGCCTCGCCGTCGCGCTCCTCCATTGTATTGTGGATGCTGGAGGAAGTCGGGCAGCCTTACGACATCAAGCTCATCCGGCTGAGCGCCGGCGACAATCTCAAGCCCGATTATCTCGCGGTCAACCCGATGGGAAAGGTGCCGTCGCTCAAGCATGGCGATACGGTGATCACGGAAGGCGCGGCGATCTGCACATACCTCGCGGACGAATTTCCGGACAGGAAGTTGAACGTGCCCGTCGGCAATACGCGGCGCGGCGAATATCTCAAGTGGCTGTTCTTCGGTCCGAGCGTGATCGAGCCGGCGATGACCGACCGCGCTTTTCCACGCAAGGAAAACCCGCGCGCCGCCGCGCTCGGCTGGCGCGATTTCGACACCGTGCTCGACATCGTGAGCAAGGCACTGGCGAAAGGCCCAAATCTGATGGGCGAGCAGTTCACCGCCGCCGATGTCGTGATCGGCTCCGGCCTTCGCTACGGCATGATGTTCAAGCTCATTCCCGAGCGGAAGGAGTTTCAGGATTATATCGCGCGCATTGCGCAACGGCCCGCTGCAAAGCGCGCGCAGGAGAAGGACAAGGAATTGTCGGCGCAGGCGGCCTAACCGGCCTGTTTCCGGTAGCGCAGGACCGAGGCGACCAGTCCCCACACGATCAGGATTACGGCCGGCCAGAACGTGAAAAAGGCGAGCAGGCCAGGACCGATTGGGTTGGGATTGGGGTCGCTGGTGAGTCCGAGCTCGGCTGCCAAAACGATCAGAAGCAGCGGCCCTGTGCCAAGGACGAGCAACGCAAGGCCGATCCAGAACACGACCGTGAGCTTGAATTGCTGCGGCGAATCCATGACGGCGCAGTCTAGCCGCCGTCCGGCTTGCCGTCGCTATGCCAATGTCGTCGTGCGGGGATAAGCGAATAACTTTGTGCAACTTTACGGGCGCCTTCCGCAGCCGCTCGTTGCCGCCGCGCAGATCGTCGAGGCGTCAGAACCGATCGCCTACACGCGGTAAGCGACGTGATGCCGGTGTGTAAAAAAATTTTTACTCGTTGCTGCATGAAGGGCGCTTGGTTCTTTTTACCCATCCGCCGTGTGGCAGCAAAAGTGAACCGATCATTTCCCGCTGCGTGAGACAACCGCAGGTTCGCTTGCGTGTCTCAGGCAAAAGTAGGAGGCTTTGCGCTTGTGTACGGGAGGGCGACACAATGATGTTTCGAAAAGCGTTGGCTGCGCTCGTTGTGCTGGTTCTTGTCGGTTACGCAGGCACTGCGTTGGCGCAGCAGAAGGTCCGGATGCAGACCGCTGTGCCATCGGCCAGCATCTATTTCGAGCTACTGAAGCGCTACTCCGACCGGGTCGACAAGATGTCGAACGGGCGCGTGAAGATCGAGGTCCTTCCCGACGGCGCGATCGTGCCGGCCTTCGAGATTTTAGACGCCGTGGACAAGGGCATCGTCGAGGGCGGTTATGCCTGGACGCACTACTGGTCCGGCAAGCATCCGGCCGCCGGCATCTTCTCCAATCCGATGGCGGGAGCGGGCGCGGGCCTCGACCAGCTGTCGCACGTGGCGTGGCTGCTGGAGGGCGGCGGCAACCAACTGTTGGACCGTTTCTACGCGGACATTCTCAAGGTCAATGTCGTGGCGCTGATGGTGCAGCCGATGGGGCCTGATCCGCTCGGCTGGTTCAAGCGGCCGATCAAAGATGTCGCCGACTTCAAGACGATGAAATACCGCGCGCCGCCGGGCATCACCGGCGAAATCTTCAAGGAGATGGGCGTCTCTGCCGTTGCATTGCCGGGCGGCGAAATCGTGCCGGCGGCGCAGCGCGGCACCATCGATGCGGCGGAGTGGATCGGCCCGGCCGATGACCGCAATCTCGGCCTGCATACCATCTGGAAGAACTACTACCTCCAGGGACTGCATCAATCGACCGATATCGGCGAGATCATCTTCAACAAGACCTGGTGGAACAAGCAGCCGGCGGATGTGCAGGAGATCCTCAGGGGCGCGGCGCTTGCGTCGATGATGGAAACCTACGGCTTCAATGTCTGGCGTAACGCTCAGGCGATCATCGAACTGCGCGAAAAGCATGGCGTGCAGATTCTGGACACGCCGAAGGAGTTCTATCCGGAGTTCGTGAGGGCGACCAATATCGTGCTCGACCGCTACGCCGCGAAGGATCCATTCTTCAAGGAAGTGCTCGACAGTCAGCGCAACTTCGCCAAGATTGTTGTGCCGTACTGGACGAAGATCCTCGATCTCTACTCCGAGCTCGGAAACTCGGCACTCAAGAAATAATTCGTCTTCGGAAGCCCGCTTCCGCGGGCTTCCGTCTTCTTTTTGCGCAAGCTGCGGGGCAGGGGGGTCGTACATGACGATGCAGGCATCGCCTGGTCTCGTGCGCGCTGTTCATTTTTTCGACGGGATCAGTCTGTGGTCGGGACGCATCGTCGCCTGGCTCATTTTCCCGATGGTCATGAGCCTCGTGTGGGAAGTGTTTGCGCGCTACGTCTTCAACGCGCCGACCATCTGGGCCTACGACATGACCTACATACTCTACGGCTCGTTTTTCATGCTCGGGTCGGCCTACACGCTGCTGCGTGGCAAGCATATCCGCACGGATAATTTCTACGGTCAGTGGTCGCCGCGACGCCAGGGGCTGGTCGATGCCGTCTGTTACGCCGTTTTCTTCTTTCCGCCGCTGCTCGCGCTTCTCTATGTGACCTGGGATTATTTCTGGGTCTCCTTCATGCGCGGGGAGCGTGTGGTCTCAAGTCCGTGGATGCCGATCATCTATCCGCTGAAATTCACCATGCCGGTGACCTGCATTCTGCTGCTGTTGCAGGGCGTCGCCGAATTTTTGCGGTCATTTCATGCCGCGACGACCGGGGTGTGGCTGCCGCGGCCGTCATTGATGCCGGAGCGGGTGGTGGCCGATGTCTGAGGAATGGATCGGCATTCTGTCTTTGGCGATTTTGTTCGGCGCGATCTTTATCGGCTTTCCGATCGCGTTCACCCTCATCGCGATTGCGCTCGGTGTTGGCTACGTCGCGCTCGGGCCGATCGCGCTCCACCTCATGACCATTCAGTTCTTTGCGGTCATGAAGGAAACCTCGCTCGCGTCCGTGCCGTTTTTTCTGTTCATGGGTTTTCTGCTGGAGCAGTCCGGGCTGATGGAGCGGCTGTTCCGGGGCATCCAGCAGATGCTCGCGACCGTGCGGGGATCGCTTTATCTTGCCGTGCTGATCACCGCCACGATATTCGCCGCGGCCACCGGGATCGTGGGGTCATCTGTGACCTTGCTCGGCGTGATGGCGGCGCCCAGCATGAAACGCAGCGGCTACGATGTGCGCCTGTCGGCAGGCGCAATCACGGCAGGCGGCACGCTTGGCATTCTCATTCCGCCGTCGGTGATGCTCATCGTCATGGGGCCAGTGGTCGGAGTTCCGGCGACCGATCTTTTTGCCGCCGCCGTGATTCCGGGGCTCCTGCTGTCCGGTCTTTATATCGTCTATTGCCTTGCACGCAGCTACATCGATCCCTCGGTCGGTCCCCCGCTCAAGGAAAGCGAGCGGATGACGTCCGCAGTTGCGGTGCTCAAGGAGCTGATGCTCGGCGTAATCCCGGTCATCATCGTCATCCTTGCGACGCTTGGCGCCATTCTTTGGGGCATAGCGACGCCTACGGACGCGGGCGCGTGCGGCGCTTTCGTCGTTCTCGTGATGACGCTCGTCTCGCGGACGATGAGCTGGCAGAAGCTCAAGAACTCGGTCTACGCGACGCTCGAAGTGTCCTGCATGATCTTGCTGCTGGTCGCGGCGTCCAATTACTTCGGCGCGGTGTTCTCGCGGCTCGGCTCCGCCAACATGATCGCGGAAGGGCTGCTTAACCTGCCGTTGCCACCGATGCTGATGCTGATCTTAATCCTGATCGTCATCTTCCTTTTGGGCTGGCCGCTCGAGTGGGTGCCGATCGTCCTGATCGTCGTGCCGATCCTTCTACCTCTGGTACAGAAGCTGGGTATCGACCTGATCTGGTTCTGCACGCTCGTCGCGGTCTGCCTGCAGACGGCCTGGCTTTCGCCGCCTGTCGCCTTGTCGGCCTATTTTCTCAAAGGGGTCGTACCGGACTGGAAGCTCACCGACATTTACGCCGGCATGATGCAATTCATGGTATTGCAACTCATCGGGCTGGGACTTGTCCTGCTGTTTCCGCAGCTCGCGCTCTGGCTTCCGGCGGTGCTGCGAGACTGACAACGGACGACATCATTCTTGTTTGCTGCTGATCCAGGCCACGAGCGTTCGAAGGTGGATTTGGCTTTGGCCGTCGGGTCAACTCCGCTCGACGACGCGCTCCAGCTTTTTGCTCAAAATCCAGGAGAGGCCGAGAAATACCACCAGCATCACGACGCCGATGCCCGAAGAAGCGTCGCTCATGAGCTTCTCGGAGACTTGGCCGAAGGCATAGCCCGCTAAGACGACAGTGCAGGACCATAGCCCCGCGGCGAAAAAATTGAGTGCCAGGAAAGTGGACCAGGGCAGGCGCGACATTCCGTATGCAAAGCCCGCGATGCCGCGAATTCCGTGCGGGAAGCGGTGAAATAGGATCATCAGGACGTAATGACGGTCAGCCAGCCGGGCTGCGATCTGCACGGCGCGATCAAGTGTTGGAAAGGACCCAAGCAAGCGGGCGCCATAACGCCGCCCGATCCAAAAGCGGACCACATCGCCGGCGAAGCTGCCGAACCAGCAGACCATGATGAGTGTGGCTAACTGCAGCGCGCCAGAATGCGCAGCGTAGCCCGCAAATAAGGCGAGCAGCAGACTGTGCGAGGCCGCATAGGCGAACATGATGCTGTAGGCTGCATCGCCGTGTTGGCGAATGAGATCGAGGAATGAGGAGAGGTCGGTCGGAAATAGCAATGGGGCCCCACAGGTGTCCTGATGCGAACGTGTCAGCATATCCATTTTGCGTCCGCTATTGGGGGCAATGCTGACATCGCGCGGATTTGTCGCTGTGTCGCCTTGACCGAAGCGGACATTTCGACCGGAAGCGAGACGGGCTTGAATGGTCCCACAAGAACGGGCTTGGCTGCCGGCCGCTGGTGAGCTGCGCCTGATATAGTCCCGAATGATCGCCTCGTATTGAGTCGGTAACGTCGAATCTGGGCCGACCGCCTGAGCAATGGACCTGATCAACACCATCTCCGTCTGGCTGCTGCCGCTGCTGTTTGCCATCACATTCCATGAGGCAGCGCATGCCTATGTCGCGCGTTTTCTGGGCGACCCCACGGCGTCGCAGTTGGGCCGTGTCAGCCTCAATCCGATCCGGCACATCGACCCGTTCGGCACGGTTCTTCTGCCCGGGCTGCTCTTGTTCGCACACTCGCCGTTTTTGTTCGGATACGCAAAGCCGGTGCCGGTCAATTTTCGCGCCTTGCGCAACCCCCGCATGGGAATGGTCCTGGTTGCAGCAGCCGGGCCGGCAATGAACATTGCTTTGGCCATTGCCGCCGCCTTGAGTTTTCACCTCGTTGCCTATCTGCCGCCGGCCGTTGCGCAATGGACTGCGCTCAATCTGAAGAACGCCGTGGTCATCAACGCGGTCCTGGCCGTGTTCAATCTGTTTCCGCTGCCGCCGCTGGATGGCGGGCGCATTGCGGTGGGGTTGCTTCCCACTGCGCTCGGGCGCTGGCTGGCACGGCTTGAGCCTTACGGCATGATGATCCTGATCGGATTGATCATTGTGCTGCCGCTGCTGGGGGGGCAACTCGGCGTCGACCTTGGATTTGTGTCCCACGCCATCACCGCCGCGACCAGCGCCATCATCGGGATCATCCTGCAGATCACGGCAAACGTGTAACGTCGCAGACTGCGCGTGCTCCGACGACGCGGTATTCCGGTAAACCAGCCGGACGGTCGTTGAACAGCGAGCTGAACTTTGTGATGATGTGTTCGGCGACTATTCGCGGGCCGGACTGGGGGTTGACCTGTGATAAGTGCTGATCAGTCATCCGCAATAGATTCAGATCCCGAAGCGGCCGACGATGTCGATGAGGCGGCCCTTGCGTCGGTGCTGCGCACCGTGCCGCTTGGTGCGGCGGTCTTGGCAGGATCGACCGTTGCCCTGCTCGTCATCGGCTATCTAATCGTATATCTGCTCGTCTTCATCCCGCGCGGCATTGTGGGCTGATCACATGTCCGACGCTCGACATGAAGTGGATGAGCGTTGGATACTGAGAACCGAATTGCTCTGGGCCTTTGGCGTTGGCGTCTTTATTGCCGCGGCCTTGGGTATGATTTTGTTCACGGCGCTGACTATCAGCGTGAACCCGCCGAGCAATGTCGAGCGCATCGACCCCAAGGCGCTGCATCTTTCGGGGGAGTTTGCCGAGCATAATCTGGGCACGACGGTCTCGGGCGACGGCACGGTGATTGTCCGCGCAATCGCTACACAGTTCATGTTTGTGCCGCAATGCATTGCCGTCCCAGCCAACAGACGGGTCACGCTCCGTTTTGCTTCGCCAGATGTGATCCATGGACTGCTGATCACCGGCACCAACGTTAACACCATGGTAATCCCCGGCTTCGTGGCACAGGTGCATACCGAATTCACCCGCACCGGCGACCTCCTGATGCCTTGTCATGAATATTGCGGGCAGGGGCACAGCGAGATGTGGGCAACGGTGCAGGTTCTGCCCGAGAATCGTTTCAAGCCGGGTTCCGACGGGAGGGTTTCCTGTGCGCAACGTTGACCGGCTTTGCCTTGCACATTTCTGGGTGGCGTTCGGAGCGTTCCTGTTCGCCTGCCTGATCGGCACTTGGCAAATGTGGGTGCGCAGTCCGTTGGGGGCGAATATCGGCACGCCCGGACAGTATTTCATGTCGGTGACGGCGCATGGCGTCTCAATGGCCTATGTGCTCACAACATTTTTTATCATGGGCTTTGGCTATTTCGTCGCTGTGACGGCACTCAATCGTCCGTTGCCAGGACGGCTGTGGGCCTGGGCGGCTTTTTGGATCGCGCTTCTGGGCGTCGTCGTGACAATTATCCCCATCGGTCTTGGCAAGGCTTCCGTTCTCTTTACTTTCTATCCACCGCTCACCGCGAGCGCATGGTTCTATATCGGACTTGTGCTCGTCGTCGCCGGATCCTGGATCTGGTGCGTCTTGATGCTGGTCGCGATGAGCGCTTGGAAACGCGAACACCCAGGCCAACCGGTCCCGTTGGCGATGTTCGCCACCGTGGCGAATGCGGTGATGTGGCTATGGACCACGATCGGCGTCGCGGTACAGCTCGTGTTTCAGGTCATCCCTGCGGCGCTCGGGCTTGTTCAGACAATCGACGTCGGCCTGGCGCGAACCCTGTTTTCATGGACCCTGCATGCCATCGTGTATTTCTGGCTGATCCCGGCTTACATTGCATTCTATACCATGGTGCCGCGCGCAGCCGGTGGCCGGCTCTACAGCGACACGATGGGTCGGCTCACGTTTATCTTGTTTCTCATCTACAGCCTGCCGGTGGGCATGCATCATTTGCTGATGGACCCCCAGCACGGCAACGCGATGAAATTCGTTCAGGTGCTGTTGACCGCCTTTGTGGCTGTTCCAACTCTGCTCACGATCTTCACGATCACGGCCTCGCTTGAGATCGCCGGTCGTCTGCGTGGAGGACGCGGCCTGTTCGGCTGGATCGCGGCGCTTCCCTGGGAGCGTCCGATGGTCCTCGCCACAGGTCTTGGATTTGTCATGCTGGGTTTCGGCGGTTTCGGCGGCATCATCAACATGGGCTATGGGATGAATGCGATGGTGCACAACACGTCGTGGGTGACCGCGCATTTCCATCTGATATTCGGCGGATCCGTGGTGATCATGTATTTTGCAATCGCCTATGAAATTTGGCCCCGCCTTACCGGCCGCGATCACATGTCGCTCGCGCCTTTGCGGATGCAGCTTTGGCTTTGGTTCGTCGGCATGATGGTGATGACGCTGCCCTGGCACTGGCTTGGGCTTCAGGGCCAATGGCGCCGGGTCGCGAACTTCAATTACGCTGATCCTATTATTGCGGGCTGGGGTCCATGGGTTGTGGTCTCATTGGTCGGCGGCTTCGTCCTTCTGATCTCCGCACTTCTGTTCGTCCGTAACCTTGCCGTTCTTCATCGCGGAACGGTGGTCGCGGTGCCTCGTGCTCTCTATGCAGTCGCCGTGCACCCGCCAAAGCGCGTGCCCGCTGCGTTGAATGGCTTCGGTCTCTGGAATGTGCTGGTGCTGGTGCTGATGGTGCTTGCTTATGGCTTTCCCATCGCTCAGTTCCTGATTGAACCATCGCCGTCAGCGATCGTGCACAGGGTGCGATGACGATGTCACAGTCACACGAACGCACTCCGTCCGACCCGCACGTTCTCGATCAGCCATGGCGCCTATGGGCGACCGTGGCCGTCATGAGCACCGTGCTGATGGGAATCCTTCTGGGTGTGGTGGTCATTCCGGTTGTCCAGGGCCGGGGCGCTGGCCTTGACGCCTTCACCGCCATCTGCCGGGCGCTTGGCCTGCTGCCAGGCTCGCCCGCGCAGCCGCAACCGCTGGACAGGACGCCGCCGACTCCCGTGTCACAGGTCGTCTGGACACCGGATGTGCTGCAGATTCTGGCTCGCGCCGATATCGCCAAAGGGCGCGCAAAGGTGCAGGAGGTTTGCATCGCCTGTCACGGCGAGGCAGGCGTTTCTCCTTCACCGGATTTTCCGCATCTGGCCGGACAGTCGGGAGCTGCGATCTATAAACAACTTCACGATTACCGGACCGGTAGCCGGGTCCATCCGCAGATGACGGATGTTGCGAAGGCGCTCGACGAGTCGACCATCCCCGATGTTGCGGCCTATTACGCCGGACAGCCCCAACGCAATCTAAATCCAGTGACCCTCGCGGAATCGCCGCGTGCGATCGTAAATCTCATTGAACTGGGCGATCCGAGCCGCAACATCCCGCCATGTGCGGCCTGCCATCGTGCTGGCGCGGGAGGTCCCATCGAAGCACCTGTGCTTGCGGAACAGCACGCCGAGTATCTTATTCAGCAATTGAAGCTCTATGCGTCCGGCCAGCGCCGCAATGATGTTTACGCACGGATGCGACTGATCGCGTCACGCCTCATAGAGGAAGAGATGAAAGGGCTTGCCGCGTATTATCGCGCCGGGTTCAGGTAGTTTGCGTGTCGCGCACCTAGCTCGTCTGTAAAGTTCAAAATTTGGATGCGGGCCCGCGCTCGCCGCCATCCGGGCGTTGGCCCGGGGGCCGCGCTCCGGGCCGCAACTTTTCGCGAATAGCCTGGAACGTGACGTACAGCGCCGGTATGGCGAAAATGCCGATGAATGAGGCGAATATCATGCCGCCGAAGACGGGCGTCCCCACGTTTCGGCGCGCCAACTCGGACGCTCCTGTCGCAATAACGAGGGGAAAGAGTCCGAAAATGAACGCAAAGGAGGTCATCATCACCGGCCGGAACCGCAGCCGTGCCGCCTCTCTTGCCGCTTCATGCAGATCAACGCCTTTTTCCCGCTGCTCCTTCGCGAACTCAACAATCAGGATTCCATTCTTGGCCGCGAGACCGATCAGCACAATCATGCCGATTTGCCCATAGAGGTCGAGCGTGAGGCCGGCAATAACCATCGCTGCAAATGACCCAAGCAGGCCGACCGCCACGGACAACAGGACGGGAACCGGTATCGTCCAGCTTTCGTAAAGTCCGACCAGGAACAGGTAAGCAAACAGAACGGCGAAGCCGAGAATGATCGCCGTCTTGCCCTCGGCGCGCTTTTCCTGAAACGCTGTATCTGTCCACGCTCCGGCGTAACCCTGCGGCAGGGTTTTCGCGGCGACCTCTTCCATGGCTTGTAGGGCCTGACCTGAAGAAACGCCCGGTGCAGGACTGCCTTGAATGGTCACCGCTCGCCGGTTGTTGTAACGGATCAGTCCCGGGGGCCCCACAACGACGCGTGCTTCTGCCAGGCTTCGCATCGGGATCATTTTTCCGTCGGCGCTTCGGACGTTGATCCGGTAAATATCCTCGATTTTTGCCCGGTCGCTTGCTTCGGCCTGGACCTGAACCTGCCAGGTGCGGCCGAACAAGTTCATGTTGTTGACGAAGTAGCCGCCAAGCGAGGCCTGCAAGGCCTGAAAAACCGAGTTCAGGGGGACGCCGAGGATTTGTGCTTTGTCGCGGTCAATGTCGAGAAAGATCGAGGGATTGGTCGCCGAGTAGGTTGAGAACACACGGCTCAATTTTGGATTCTCGTTTGCTGCGACGATGAGGCCCCGCAAGGCCTGCGCCAGTTCTTTCGGGTCACCGCCGCGCAGGTCCTGCAACACGTAGGTGAAACCACCGCCGCTGCCGAGGCCGAGGATCGGCGGGGGCGCTAGCGGCGTTACCAAGCCGCCTTCAATTTGTTTGAATTCTTCGGTGAGCCGGGCGATTACCGCGCGAACGCCCAATGCGCGGTCCGTACGTTCTCCAAAAGGCTTGAGGGTAACGACCTGAAAGCCGGCATTCGGTTGCGAAAAATTGTCGATAAAGTTCAGTCCGACGACCGAGGTGATATCCTCGACCGCTTTTTCCTTGCGCACGATGTCTTCGGCCTGCTTGAGGACTTCGGTCGTGCGCGCAACAGCGGCGCCTCCGGGCATTTGGGCTACGACGAAGAATGCGCCCTGGTCGTCCTCCGGCAAAAAGCCAGTCGGAGTGATCCGCGAAAGGCCGGCAATTCCGGCGGCGCTGACGCCGACCAGGACCAGCCCGATGATCGAGATGCGTAAAAGCCGCCCAACCACCGTGCCATAGCCGTCGCGCACAGTGTCGATCGAACGCATCACTTTTCCCATGATGCCGCCGCGCGGCCCATGATGAGGCCGCAGCAGGACGCCGCAGAGCGCGGGCGACAGCGTGAGTGCGTTGATCGCCGAAAGGAACATTGAAACCGCGACTGTCACCGCGAATTGCCGGAACAGCTCGCCGGAAATGCCGGGGATGAATGCAACAGGCACGAACACGGAAAGCAGAACCAGCGTGATCGCGATGATCGGCGCGGTGATTTCTCCCATCGCCTTCTTGGTTGCTTCGCCGGGCGTGAGCTCGGGATTCTCCTCCATCACGCGTTCGACGTTTTCCACGACGACGATCGCATCGTCGACCACGATGCCGATGGCGAGCACAATGGCCAGCAGTGAAACGGAGTTCGCGGAATAGCCGACAGCCAGGAGCGCAATGAATGTGCCGATAAGGCTCACCGGCACCGCCAGGGTCGGAATGAGCGTGGCGCGCACGCTGCCGAGGAAAAGAAAGACAACGATCACGACAAGAATGAAGGCTTCGATGAGCGTCTTTTGAACCTCGTGGATGGTGTCTTTCACGAAAACCGTTGGGTCGTAGGTTATCTTCCAGGCCAGATCTTCCGGAAAGTTTTTCTGCAGTTCCTCGATGCGCCCGCGAACCGCATTCAGAGTGGCAATGGCGTTGGCCCCCGGCGTTTGATAGATCGCGATGGTGGCAGCGGGATTCCCGTTGAACCGGGTCTCCCGGTCGAGATTTGCCGCGCCCAGGTCTACTCGTGCAACGTCCCGAAGCCGCAGCACCGAGCCATCCGGATTGGTACGGATAACTATGTTTTCGAAGTCCGGGACCGTGCTGAGCCGGCCTTTGGTCTGGATATTGAGTTGGAGCTGCTGCTCATTTGAAATCGGACGAGCGCCGATGCGGCCCACGGCTGCCTGAACGTTCTGCGACTGGATTGCGTTGATGATGTCAGCGGTCGTGAGGTTGAGGCCCGTCAGCCGGTCGGTCTGCACCCAAGCCCGCATCGAGTACTCTTGTGGGCCCCAGAGCGCCGCGTCGCCGACGCCCGGCGTGCTCTTGATCTGGTCGAGTAGGTTTATGGTGACGTAGTTCGAAAGGAACAACGGATCATGGGAGTGCTTCGGTGAATAGACTGCGATCGCCGCAAGCAGCGCCGATGACTTTTTCTTGACCGTGACACCCTGGCGCTGCACTTCCGGTGGCAGGCTTGAAAGTGCAACCTGCACCCGATTATTGACATTGACGGCATTGATATCGGGATTGGTGCCGAGCTCAAAAGAAACAACAAGCGAATAGCTTCCGTCGTCGCCGCTGATACTCTTCATGTACATCATTTGGTCGACGCCGATGACCTGAGCCTCGATGGGCTGGGCAACGGTCGCGTCCACAATGGCGCCGGAAGCGCCTGGATATACTGCTGTGACGGAAACCTGGGGCGGGACGATATCGGGGTATTGCGCGATCGGGATCGAGAGGAGAGCCAAAGCCCCCGCAATCGTTGTTACGACGGCGATGACGATTGCGAGCCTCGGCCGATCGACGAAGACGGATGACAGCACCGATAAACTCCGATCAACCGGCCGGAGCTACCGGGGTGGCGCGCACCGGTGTGCCGGGCCGGATGCTTTGCAAGCCCTGTACGATGACCAGTTCTCCGCCAGTAAGACCGGAGTTGATCACAATGCCCGTGCCGCTTTCGGCTCCGGGCTTGACCCGCCGTATCGCCGCTTTCCCGTCCGCAACAATGAAAACGTAAATACCTTCTTGGTCGGCTATCAACGCCGATTGCGGTATTACGATCTTTTGCTCAGGAGTTCCGACTTCAATAACGACAGTCACCAGTTGTCCATCGACCAATCTTCCGTTCGGATTCGGCATGGTCGCCCGCGCGGTAATCGTGTCGGTCGCGCGATCAACGGTCACATCGACAAAATTTATTTCGCCAACCTGGTCGTAGATTGTGCCGTCAGAAAAGCGCAACTTGACCTTCAGACTCTTGACGTCGACCCCTTTGCCGGACTTCCGGACGTTCAAAAATTCACGCTGACTGACGGGAAAGGTCACATACATCGGATCCTGGCTCACAATTGTCGTCAGCACGCCCGTGCTAGAGCTTACAGCGTTGCCTTTCGTGACGTTGGTGCGGCTGACTTTTCCCGAAATAGGGGAGATGATGTCTGTGTAGCCGAGATTGATCTGCGCTGTTTGCAGATTGGCTTCTGCTTCCAGAATTGCTGCTTGAGCCTGCTGATCGGCCGCCAGCGCCTGATCTCTTGCAACGACGGTCCCCGAGCTTGTTTTGAGCAGATCTTCGGCGCGTTTAAGTTGAATTTCCGTCAAGGTCCTCGCCGCCTTGGCGCGCTCGAGTGCCCCTTGCGCCTGCTTGACGGCGGCTTCGAACGATCCTCTTTCGATCCGGTACAACGGCGCGCCTTCTTTGACGGCATCGCCTTCCCTGAACAAGATCTCCTCAAGGAATCCGGTAATCCGCGGTTTCACTTCGACGCGATTGATCGCTTCTACGCGGCCGACAAATTCAAAGCTTGGGGTCGTGGCTTTGCTTTCGGCGACTACGGTGCCGACCGGAACGGCTGCGGGAGGGGTTTGCTGGCCATGCGCGGAAGACGCAATCCCAAAGGTACAAAAGAGCGCGAAAACAACGGAGCGCATCGTGTCCTCCCTTTGGCTGGGCGTGACTACTTTAACTATCGTCCTCTCAATGAAAAGCTCTATTGCCCTTAGGGAAACGCGAAAATGTCGTCGGGCAAAGGCGCGCTTGGCAATATAGCGATCCACCGTTACCGTCATGTCGGAATTGTTGAGGGGAAGTGACGTTTTGTCGAACACCGCAATGGCGGCGCAACCTGTCCGTGTCGCCGCTCCACTGAGACCCGGGTACGTCCTCGCGGCGGCCGCCGCCTTCGCGGCGATGATCGCCGCGATCCTGAGCCCGAGCCTCTGGTTTCTGAATTTCGTGCACGTCATGACGGGGGCGCTGTGGACCGGGATCGACCTGTTCATGGGCTTTGTCATCGGCCCCATTTTACGCGGTGTATCACTTGAAACCCGCCGCGCCATCATCTCCGGGCTGATCCCACGCACGCTGATCCTGATGCCGACTCTGTCGATCGTGACCTCGACGGCCGGTTGGTTTCTGGCCGTGCGGATGGGATTCCTTGATCTCGGCTATCCGGAATTCTGGTGGGTGATCGCCGCGCTTGCGATCGTCACCGTGCTTACGGTGCAGGGTCTCGGCTATCTATTGCCGGCGAACTTGCGCCTTTATTTCGAGATTCAGAAGCCGCAGCCGGACGGCGAGAAGATCGGACGATGGATGAAAACTTACGTGCGCGTCGTGGCGGTGCAGGGCATCATGCAAGTTGCCATCATCGTCGTTATGGCGCGCTTTGCCACGGGGTTCTAGGTCGCATGCGGGCCGGTGTTTCAAGAATCAATCCCAATCCGTTCACGACGCGGCCTGAGATCGAGGGCACGTTCGGCGTCGTCACCAGCACGCACTGGATCGCGACAGCGGTCGGCATGGCCACGCTCGAGAAGGGTGGCAATGCCTTCGATGCAGCCGTCGCAACCGCATTCGTGCTGCAGGTGGTCGAGCCGCATCTCAATGGCCCGGGCGGCGACGTTCCGGTCATTCTCCACGATGTGAAGCGCGGCAAGCCCGAAGTCATCTGCGGGCAGGGGCCGGCACCTGCAGCGGCGACAATCGCGCGCTTCACCGAGCTTGGTCTCGACATCGTGCCGGGTACCGGGCTGCTCGCCGCCTGCGTGCCGGGCATGTTTGACACCTGGATGTTGCTGTTGCGCGACTACGGAACGATGCGTCCGTCCGATGTGCTGACGCCGGCGATTTCCTACGCGCGCAACGGTCATCCGATCGTCGAGCGCGCCAGCGCAACAATCGCGACCGTGGAAGAACTTTTCCGCGATCACTGGCCGACATCCGCAGCCGTCTATCTGCCGGACGGGAATGTGCCCCCGCCGGGCTCGATGTTTGCCAACCGCACGCTGGCCGACACTTATGAACGGATCGTGCGCGAGGCGGCGAATGCCGGCGGCGATCGCGTGAAGCAAATCGAGCGGGCGCGGCAGGTGTGGTCGCAAGGATTTGTTGCAGAGGCAATCGACAGGTTCTGCCGTACGCAGAAGGTGATCGATGTCACCGGTGCGCCGCATGGCGGCTTGCTCACGGGTGCGGATATGGCGCGCTGGCAGGCGCATGTCGAAGCGCCGCTGACTTACGACTACGGCCGCTACACTGTCTGCAAGGCCGGCGTCTGGAGCCAGGGACCGGTGCTGCTGCAGCAGCTCGCATTGCTGCGGGGCTACGACCTCGACGGCATGGACCCAATCGGGCCGCAATTCATCCACCTTCAGGTCGAGTGCGCCAAGCTCGCCTTTGCAGACCGCGAGGCGTTTTATGGAGATCCCGATTTCGTGAAAGTGCCGATCGACACGCTACTGTCGGAAAAATACAACGCCGAGCGCCGCAAGCTGATCTCAAACAAGGCCTCTATGGATCTGCGCCCGGGCTCGCTTACTGGATTCGGCGGCGCGATTCAGATCCGGCGCGAGGACGGCCCGCGCGCCGCCGTCGGCTCGCTCGGCGCCGGCGAGCCGACCGTCGGCCGTGTGGGCGAGGTGATCGGCGACACCGTGCACTTCGACATTGTCGATCAGGCCGGCAACATGGTGTCATCGACGCCGTCGGGTGGATGGTTGCAGTCGTCGCCGGTCATCCCGGAGCTAGGCTTCTGCCTCGGCACCCGCGCGCAGATGTTTTGGCTCGACGAAAGTCATCCGGCAGCGCTCAAGCCTGGCAAGCGGCCGCGCACGACCTTGTCGCCGACTCTCGCGCTGCGCGACGGCGAATCCTATCTCGCCTGGGGCTCGCCCGGTGGCGACCAGCAGGACCAGTGGACCACGCAGTTCTTCCTGCGCCACGTGCACGCGAAAATGAATCTGCAGGAGGCAATCGACGCGCCGGCCTGGCACTCCGAGCATTTCCCGATCTCGTTCTGGCCGCGCACCTCGCGCCCGGGCGTGCTGGTGGTGGAATCCCGCGTGCCGGAAGCAACGGTGAAGGAATTGCGCAAGCGCGGCCACGAGGTTGAAGTGGGGCCGGCCTGGTCGGAAGGCCGGCTGACGGCCGCCTCGCGCGTCGGCAAGCGCCGCCGCGCCGCCGCCAATCCGCGCGGTATGCAAGGCTACGCGGCTGGGCGTTGATGTCGGCTTTTCAAAAATCGTAGAGCCGCGCCGGGTTGTCGACCAGAATCGCCTGCTGGTTTGCGGGCGTGGTCCATTTGCGGAAGATGTCGCGCAATCGCGCCGCATCCGGCACCGGCCCTTCCGGACGCGGATGCGGCCAATCGGTTCCCCAGACAAGATTGCGCGGATTGGCGGCAACGAGCGCGTCGTGGAAAGGACGGGCCTCCTCGAAGTCCGGCGCCGTGGCGCCGAGCCGGTAGGTGCCCGACAATTTCGACCACAGCCGTCCTTCTCCGACGCCGTGCAGGAGGGCCTGAAAGCCGGGATGGCTCGTGCCGTGATGATGCTCCATGCGGCCCATATGATCGACGACGACCGGCACCGTAACGTTGGCGAGCGCCGGCAGCAGGTCGGGTAGGTCGCGCGTGTCGATCCACAGCTGCAAGTGCCATCCAAGATCGGCCATTGCGGGCAGCAGCGGCTCCACCTCCTTGAGCGTGACACCATTCTGGTAGTAGGGCTTCCCGTCGCGGCGGAACTCATTCGCCCGCAGACCGCGCACGCCGGCGGCGTGCCATTGCTTTAACGCCGAGGCATTAAGTTCGGCGCCGCCGACGGCGACGCCGCGCAACCGTGACGGTGCGCGAGTCAGCGCATCGAGCATGGCGCGGTTGTCGCGGCCGTAGGCGCTCGGCTGCACGAGCACGCCGCGGTCGAAGCCGAGACGGTCGAGCAACGCGAGATAGGCCTCGAGCGGCGCGTCGTCCGGCGTGTAGCTGCGCGGTTCGGCGTAAGGAAAGCGCGCGGCTGGGCCGAACACGTGACAATGGGAGTCACAGGCGCCCTGCGGGAGCGCGCCGCTCATTGCGGCGTTATTCCGGCAAGCTTGGCGGCCTGGCGCATGTTTTCATAATCAGTGCGAATGAAGTCCGCGAAACCGTCAGGCGTCATTTGCTTTGCCGTAGCGATTTCCGAACCCATGCCACGCAATTTGTCGGGCGCTTCGCCGCTCGTGAGTCCCGCAGCGATCGCTTTATGCAATTCGGCGATGACCGGCGCCGGCGTGCCGGTGGGCGCGACCACCCCGATATAGCTTTGCGCGACAAAATTCGGGACGCCGCTTTCGATGAATGTCGCAATGTCGGGGGCGAGCTTCGAGCGGTTGCCGGCTGCAATCGCGATGATGTGGGCCTGGCCGCCTTTGTGCAGCGGCAGCGCAGTGGAGAATTCCGTCATCGCCGCCTGGATGCTGCCGCCGATGAGGTCCGGCATCAGCGCGCCGCCGCTGCGATACGGCACGTGAACGATGTTTGCGCCCGAAGCCGCCTTGAAGCGCTCGAGCGTCATATGCGTGGCGCTGCCCACGCCGCTGGTGGCGATGCTGACCTGGGCCTTTTTCGACAGTGCGATCAGGTCGGCGATCGTCTTCGCCTCGACCTTGCTGTTGAGAATGATGACGTGCGGCACGTAGCTGGTCAGCGCGACCGGCGCGAAATCTTTCAGCGGATCGTAGCCCAGCTTCGCCTGCACGAAAGGGTTGACGGTTAGCGGGCCATTCGAGGCGACCAGCAGGGTGTAACCGTCGGGCGCCGACCGCGCCACGGCTTCGGCGCCGATGCTGCCGCCGGCGCCACCGCGGTTGTCGATCACAACGGGTTGGCCCAGGGCGTTCGCTATGCGGTCACCGACGATGCGGCCGACAATGTCGGCATTGCCGCCGGCGGCAAAGGGCACGATCAGCCGGATCGGCCGCTCGGGATATTTCGCAAACGCTGCCCGCGGCAGCAGCGCGAGCGCGGAAACTGCGCCAAGCCTGGCAATGACCTTGCGGCGTGAGATCGGCATCGGGTTCCTCGTTATTTCAGCAGGAGCGCACTCGTCTCGGACAGACATATTGTCGATCATCGCGGAAATCCGAACAAGCGGCAGGGCGTGTCCCAGAACAGCTTGCGGCGATCATTGGCATTGGGAAAGAACTGTCCGGCCAGTTGAACGAGCGGGCCGTAGTCCTGGCGCTCGGTCGCACGCAGATAGGGCCAGTCCGATGCCCACAGGCAGTGATCGAGTGTGAATGCGTCGACCAACGCCCGCACGAACGGCCAACAATCCTCGAAGGGATAAGGCGTTCTGGCGAATTTCAGATAGCCGGAAATCTTGACGCTCACGCGCCGGGTTTTTGCCAACCGCAACATGGCCGCAAAGGCTGGCTGGCTCAGGCCCGCTGCCGGATCGGGCCTCCCGGCATGATCGATCAAGATCTTCACCGGAATCCGTTCGATCCACGGCGCATACATCAGGAATTGATCGTTCTCGACCTGGAGATTGAAAAACATGTCCAGCTCGGCGAGGCGCTTCATCAGGCCGTCGGCGTGCCTGTAGTAATCGTTGCCGTGGACGGTAGGATTGATCGCCGCGCCGACAATGCCTTGCGCCTGCAGTGTCTTCAGCGTCGCAACATCGGCGTTGAGATCGACGATCGCGATTCCCTTGAAACGCCCTTCGCTTTTGGCAATCGCATCGAGCATACAGGCATTGTCACCCTCATAACCCGAGTTTGGTTGCACCAGGAGCGCGTGCTTGACGCCATAAGACGTCATCACCTCTTGGAATTGCGCGGCGGTGCCGATCTCCTGCGCGGACGGCCTGTAAACGACATTTTTGCCATAGGGGAAATTGACCGGATCGATCACATGGGCGTGGCAGTCGATCTTCGGCTCTTCGAAAATATGTCCTACGGGCGGCATGCTCAAACCCTTCGTCGTTTAGGCCGAGCCCCGTTCAACCGGCCCAATTCGCGGGTCGACGGCATTCGCATGTCGGCCGTTTGTTCGTCGCGCGCGAGATTTTCTATAATCGAAAGCAATAATTTGCGCGTGCGGACAATGTCCGCCGAACGGATATTGCGGACGGCGATTCGGTTCACGTCTTCAGCGAGTGGAACAAGCTTTTTGCGCAAGCCGCGGCCTTTCGGGGTCAGGAAGACATAGATCTTCTTCCGATCGCCGGGACGCCTGCGGCGGACAACGTAACCAAGACGCTCCATCGCCTTTACGGCCGAAAACGTGGTCGGCTCCATCACGCCAGCCTGCTCGCTGAGCTCGCGCTGGGTCAGTCCGTCGGATTCCCAGAGGATGCGCAGGAATGTCCAATGTCCGAACGACACGCGATGCTCGCCGAGGCGCATCTGCAAGGAGCGCACGAGCGCGCGCGTCGCATCCTTCACCAGATGGGCGAGCCGATCGTCAGGCACGGCCTCGCGCCAGTGCCGGAGGATGACCTGCGTGCTGGGCGGGGACTTGCTCATTTGAGACGCACGTCGGCGTTGTCGCGCGCTGACTGCAGCATTGCCAGCAGGACCTCGACTGTCGCCATTGCCCAGGCGGCATCATGCAGAGGAGCTTTGCCATGCACGACGGCGTCGTAAAGCTCGTCAATGACCTCGGCGCGCGGCACGCTGGGTGAGGCGATCGTGTCGAGCCTGGCCGTTCCGTTCTGGTAGATCATGACTCCGTTCGGGACCGGACGCAGATCGCCACGCTCGCAGCTCACCAATAAGGTGCCAAAGTGCTGATGTGCGGCCACCTCGCCGGGCGGACGGAAATTGGAACCACCGTAATTGCGCGCATTCTTGTACGCCGTCTCGTCGTCCTGCGTTTTGAACTGCGGCAGGGGCCGCTCGGGATAGGGAGTCTTTGTCTGCCCCATCTCGCCGATCCAGTTCTCGAATTCGTCTGAATCGAAGTGGCCATAACCGCTGTAGGTGAGCGAGGCGAAGGCGCCGTCTGCGAATGTAAGAAGTGCGGCGTAAGCGCCCTCGGTCGGCCTTTTTGAATCCCACGATCCCGTGACCGCACGCACACTTTTGACTGCGGCGCCTGCGATCAGGCGCACGATATCGACCTGGTGGGCTGCTTGGTTGAAAACCGCGCCGCCGCCTTTTGATGTGTCGAGTTCTTCCGGGCGGCGCGGGCGGTACAGATAGTCGGTGTAGTTCAATGCATTGATCATGCGCAGCTTGCCGAACGCGCCGCTCTCGATGAGCTTCCGCAAGTGATGTACCGGCGCATCGAAAGAGTGGCTGTGCCCGACCACCACATGCACGCCGGCACGCCGAGCGGCGTCGACGATGGCTGTGCAATCTTCGATTGTCAGCGCCATTGGCTTTTCGATCAGCAGATGCTTGCCGGCCTGGGCCGCCTGCGTTGCGTGCTCGCGATGAAATTGATGCGGAGTTGCCACATAGACCGCGTCGACGACCGGATCGGCGCAGAGCGCCGCGACCGTTTCATGGGTCTTTGCGGAAAATTCGCCAGCGAAGCGCTTGCGGGCCTCCGCGCGCGTGTCGGCAGCGGCAACGAGCCGCACCGCCGGGTGGCGGGTCAACGTCGGCAGCATCACCGAAAACGCGCGGCCAAGTCCGGCAACGCCGAGACGGAGAGGAGTTGGATCAGCCATCGACAAGGTCCGGCGCTTTCATTAGTCTTATCTTAGATATCTAAGGAAGAAGACGCGACAGGAATCTCTGTCGCGCGCGAGGGAAGCGCCGTCATGATGACTCCCGAGGAAAACGACCTGTTGTGCCGCGTCGAGGGCGATGCGCCGATGGGCCAGATCATGCGCCGTCACTGGATCGCGGCCTGCCTGTCGGAGGAGGTCGCCGAGCCCGACGGCGCGCCGATCAAGGTGCGTCTGCTGGGCGAGGACCTTGTGGTGTTTCGCGACAGCAAGGGCCGCGTCGGAGTTCTTGACGAATACTGCTCGCACCGGCGGGCGTCGTTGCTGTTCGCGCGCAACGAGGATTGCGGTCTGCGCTGCCTCTATCACGGCTGGAAGTTCGACGTGGACGGCAACATCGTCGAAATGGCATCGGAGCCGGATAACAGCCTGATCTTCGATCGCGTGAAGCACAAGTCATATCCGACGCGTGAAGCGGGCGGCTTCGTGTGGACCTATATGGGTCCGCAGGAAGACATGCGCGAATTCGAGCCGCCGGCTTTTGCGCCGACGCCGGATGTGCGCGTGAGCGCAACCAAAGTGCGCGTGCGTTGCAACTGGGCGCAGATTCTCGAAGGGCAGATCGACTCCGCGCATTCGTCGCATTTGCATTCGTCCGACATGGTGCCGGCGCAGGTGGACGGTGCCAAGGCGACCGAAGCGAACTGGCTGCGGCCCTCGACCGACAAGGCGCCGCGCTTCCAGATCGAGCGGACCAGCTACGGTTTCCGCTATGCGGCGATCCGGCGTCCGATCAAGAACGAGGAGACGCACGATTACATCCGCACGACGGTCTACATCGCGCCCTACACGGCGCTGATCCCGCCGAACAACGTGCACAATGTCGCGACGTTGCTGACGCCGGAAGACGACACCAGCACGATTTTCTATTTCATCGCCTGGAACGGGTCCGACAAGCCGGGTATCGACGCCGACACCTGGCGCAAGTTCAACGTCCTGCAATGGGGCGTCGACGTCGACCGCAATTTCGATGGCATCCGCAACCGCGCCAATCTCTATCAGCAGGATCGCACCGCGATGAAGGCCGGCAACTTCACCGGCATCGACGGGATCCCCAACCAGGACATCGTGATGTGGGAGTCGATGGGGCCGATCGGCGACCGCTCGAAAGAAAAGGTCGGCGCCAGCGATGTCGCCGTGGTTGCGTTCCGTCGCCTGATGGTCGAGGCGGCGCGCGCCATGCGCGATGGTGGGCCAGCGATCGGCACGACGGAGCCGCGCATTGCGCATGCCACAATCAGCTCGTACGAAGGCGTCGTGCCGAAGACGACGAATTGGCGCAGCCTTGGCGGCGGCAGCGAGGCGCCGCAGCAGCGGGCCGCCAGGCAGACCGAACCGGCAAAATAAGTCTATAAAAAATCAGGGAGGATACACATGAGGATAACATCAACCGCGATTGCGCTTGCAGTGGTCATGCTGCTTGGCGCAACCGCCGGTGCATCGGCGCAGGACAAGGTCAAACTGGCGATCGGCCAGCGCGGTAACTGGGATACATCGGTCTCGGAAATCGGGCAGCGCGCCGGCATCTTCAAGAAGCACGGGCTTGAGCTCGACATCGTCTACACACAGGGTGCGGGTGAAACGCAGCAGGCGGTGATTTCCGGCAGCGTCGACCTCGGTATCGCTGCCGGTGTCATGGGCGTGCTGAGTGCCTATTCGAAAGGGGCGCCGGTGCGCATCATCAGCGCGGAGACGACCGGCGCGAATGATCTCTATTGGTATGTGAAGGAGGATTCGCCAATCAAATCGCTGAAGGACACCGCCGACAAGACACTGGCCTATTCGACCAACGGCTCCTCGACGCACGGCATCGTCACAGCTTTCATGAAGCAATATGACCTGAAGGCAAAGCCGACGGCAGTCGGCGGGCCAGCGGCGAATTTGACGGCCGTAATGTCGGGCCAGATCGATGTCGGCTGGGCGGCGCCGCCCTTCGGCCTCGATCAGCTCGACAAGAAAGAGATCCGCATCATTGCGACCGGCAACGACGCCGCCGCGTTCAAGGGCCAGACCGTTCGGCTCAATATCGCCAATGCCAACTTTCTGAAAGACCACAAGGCGGTGGTCGATCGCTACATGAAGGCATACCGCGAGACGGTCGACTTCATGTACAACGACCCCAAGGCGCTGAAAATCTATTCAGAGTGGCTCAACATCAGCGAGGCGAAGGCCAAGCGCACACGCGACGATTTCTTCCCGCGCTCATCGGTCGAGCCTGACAAGATCACCGGCCTCGATACGATCGTGAAAGATGCAGTCACGCTCAAATTCACCGCCAACGAGCTGACCAAGGCGCAACTTGACGACCTGATCCAGATTCCGCCGCGCTGATGTCCTTTACGCCCACACAAGTCCATCTGGTCGGCAGTATCGGACTCGGCGGCGTAGAGGAAGTTTTTCGCACCGTCGGTCCGGCTTTGGGGCGGCGGTTGCGACGCATTCCTGACGGCGAGCCGGGGCCGCGCCGCCTGTGGGTGAGCTTCCAATATCCGTTGCTGCGCTCAAGTCCGTTCCTGCGGCCGGACCCGAGCGGGGCGCTACGCAAGACGTCCGGATTTCCGTTGTTGTGCATGGCGGAGGGAGTCACAGCGGACGAGGTCGAATTCGGCGAGCTCGGCTATGCACGGGAAGCGCGCGGCTCCTACCTCGACCTCCTGGCCGCGCGCGATCGTGGCGATATCGCAAAAGGGACGCGGTTCCAGGTCTGCCTGCCGACGCCAATGAGCGTCATTTATGCCTTCTGTACCGCGCGCGATGTTGCGGCGATCGAGCCGGCCTACGAAAAGGCCATGGCGCGCGAGGTCGAATTGATCTGCCGCCATATCCCGCATCGGGACCTTTGTATCCAGTGGGATGTCTGCCACGACATGATCGTGTGGGATGGGCAGCCGCAGGACCAGTTTCCGCTGGTGAATGCATCGAAAGACGACATCGCCCGGCGATTCGTGCGTATTTGCGAACCGGTGCCGGATGATGTCGAGCTTGGTTTTCATCTTTGCTACGGCGATTTCGGCGGCAAGCATTTCTTCGACCCCGTCACCGCGCGGCACCTGGTCGATATCTCAAATGCGATCGTGCGGAATGTCAGGCACAAAGTGGCCTATATCCATATGCCGGTGCCGGCATCACGCGCGTCCGACGAATTTTTCGCGCCGATGAAAGAACTCCCCAAGGGCGTGGAGATCTACCTCGGCATCATCCACGCGGCCGACGGCGTCGAGGGCGTGCAGAAACGAATTGAGCTGGCACGCAAATATGTGCCGGAATTCGGGATCGCGACGGAATGCGGCTTTGCCCGCGCGCGCAAGCCGGATTTGGTGCGCAGATTGATCGACATCCACGCCGGCGCGGCGCAGGAACCCGGATAAGCTGGACCTCTAATCGTCCTGCCTGAGCATTTCGACCAGCCGGCGGCGCGCGCGGGCAAGGCGTGACATCACGGTCCCGATCGGCACCTCGGTCGCCTCGGCGATTTCCCGGTAGTCGAGGCCCTCGATGTCGCGCAGCACCAAAGTTTCGCGGAAAGGCGCTGGCAGTTGTGCGATGGCCGCGCGCAGCTGCTCGGCGTCGACCTGGGCGATCAGCGATCCTTCCGGCGTATCGTCGCGGCGATCGTCGGCCTTGACGTGCTCGCGCTCGACCGCCTCGAGGTCATCGACCGCGACAATTGCTGCCGGGCGATTCTTGTGCAGCCAGGAATACGCCGTGTTGCGCACGATGCTCAGAAACCAGGCGCGCGGGTTGCCACCGGCATAACTGCGAATGGCGCGAAAGGCTCGCAGTGAGGCGTCCTGCACCACGTCTTCGGCGTCAGTGCCGTTGGCGGTGAGCCAACGTGCGAGGCGGTAGGCCTCGTCAATGTGAGACATCACGACGGCTCGGAAGAGCGCATTATCGTCTTGCATGCCGGCTGCAGCCTGCACGCCAGGCGTCACCAGCCGGACGGGTGGTCCGTCGTGGCTGTTTGCACCGGCTCGGGGCCGCAGCGGTGTGATCGACATGACGCCTGCTTGATCGCCTAGAGTTCGTTTCGGCTTGTGCGGAATAGCTGTGCGAAGGTTTCTAATTCTTTCGCTTCGACGTCGGAGATGGCCCAATAGGTCACGCCGTTTTCGGTCCACCGAACGATGTTGTAACCGTTGATGCTGTGCGGCCCGCCGATCGCGAAAGCATCGCCAGCGGCCACAATGGTGAGACTGATCAGGTGCTTGGCGCGGCGGTAGACGAGCGTTGCAACCGGCGTGCGGCCGATGACGTCGACGCGGCCGCCGACCAGCGGGAAATCGTCCTTGGCGAGGTCAACGACGCGCGGCGAATTCGGAATGCGGCCGTTGAACCACGGCTTTACGGTATGGCGGTCGGACGAAACGACGTCGACCGGCTCTGGTGCCATCAGCGAGCGGATGTGGTCGGAGACAAGCAGTTCGGCGACCTGTACCGGCTTTTGCTGGGAACTGACCACCAGCCAAGTCGAGCCGCTCGCAACAATGGCTGCAACGGCAATCGATGCGGCGAGGGCGCGCCAGGAGTGCATCCATGACGGTGTCGCGGACAGCTGTCGCGTGCTGCCGATGCGGGATTCAATCCGCGCCCGCAGGCTGGACGGCGCTTCCTCGCGTGTCAGGTGGTCATGAATAAGATTTTGCAATTCCCTCACGTGCTCGGCCTCCGCGGCAAGCGCCGGCTCCTGGCTCATCTGCTGGGCGACGCTGAGGGCATTCGCGGGGTCGAGTTCGCCATCAAGATAGGCGTGGACCAGCAGCACTGAATTGTCGTCTGACCTGGGACGGCTCATTGCTTTTCATCCAATATGGCGATCGGCTTAGCCGGGATGCTGGAGCGTGGGAACACGCACCCGCTGTAACGGCAAACACGATCACGTCATCCTCAAGACTCCGCGAGCACTCGTTTCATTCCCGACCCGGCATAAATTTTTCGAAAACAGGGCAGGCCAAAACCTGCCCTGTTTTCCTGGCGTTTTCCTGGGTCAAAAGTTGCGCAGCATCTCGTTGTATCCGGTGCTGCCGCCGCCTGTGGCGGCAGGGGTGTTGGAATCGCCCGCCAGGCCACGCGCCGGAGCAGCTGCGTAGGCCCGTAGGGCGTGGTCGTTCACGGCCGCTTTGCCCTTCGCGGGCATGAATGCCTGGTTGGCAAATACCAGTACGTTACCGGTGCCGTCGCAGGTGCAGAACGATTGGGCGGACGCCGGGCCCGCGCTGAGCGCGAAACCAACTGCGATACGAAGCACTGTGACGATGGTGGGAAGTGTTTTCATTGTCGTGTCTCCTTTGCATGAGCAGCCGCGATGGCCGCATGCCGAAGTGACTGGTCGGCGCTCCAATAAATTTCGCAGCATGCCTGACTTTTTCGTGATGGCGGCTGTGCGGGAATAAATCTTCGCGCGGCTCAGTCTCGTCTCCAGACACGCACACTCATGGAGGCGTCAGATGACTGAGCGCGATGACGGCATGAACCGCCGCAAGATTCTCGAATGCATGACATGGGCAGGAACGGGTGTCCTTTGGACAATCACCGGTGGCGTGCCCGCGTCGCTCGGCATCATCGACGAAGCGGTAGCTGCGCCGGTGAAAGGATTCACATTCCTTCAAATCAGCGACAGCCACATGGGCTTCGACAAGCCTGCCAACCCCAACGTCAAAAGAACGCTGGAGGAAGCCATCGCACGCGTGAAGACGCTGCCGCTGAAGCCATCCTTCATGATCCACACCGGCGATATTTCGCATCTGTCGAAGCCGTCGGAATTCGACGACGCAGACCAGATCATTTCGCACGCCGGGCTGAATGTACGCTACGTGCCGGGCGAACACGATCTGCTCGATGAGGATCAGGGCAAGCTCTATCTCGACCGCTACGGACGCGGCACGAAGGGCGCCGGTTGGTACAGCTTCGACGACAATGGCGTGCACTTCATCGGGCTCGTGAACGTCGTCAATCTGAAAGCCGGCGGGCTCGGCAACCTCGGCAACGAACAGCTCGAATGGCTTGAAGACGACCTCAAGGGCCGCTCGACGTCGCAGCCGATCGTGGTCTTCGCGCATATCCCGTTGTGGACGGTCTATCCGGAGTGGGGATGGGGCACGGAAGATGGTGCGTGTGCGCTCGGTTACCTGAAGCGCTTCGGCTCGGTTACCGTGCTCAACGGGCACATTCACCAGGTCATGCAGAAAGTCGAGGGCAATCTCACCTTTCACACGGCTCGATCGACAGCTTTTCCGCAGCCGGCACCCGGCGCCGCTCCGTCGCCCGGTCCGATAAAGGTGCCCGACGACAAATTACGCAGCATGCTCGGAATCGCCTGCGTCACCTTCAGGCAGAATGAGCAGCGTCTCGCCATCATCGACACGCCGATCCAGAACTGAGGCACCGGCCATGACGACGATCAAGATCCTGACGAGGCTGCTTGTGGCCGGCGTCGCGGCGGCCTATCTCCACGCCGCGGCGCCGGCATCCGCAGAGGAGGTTGCGGTCAAGATCGGCAACTTCACTTTTGGACCACAAGAACTGAAGGTCAAAGCCGGCACGACCGTGACCTGGACCAACGAGGACGACATTCCGCATACGGTCGTGTCGGCCAACACTTTCCGTTCCAAAGTCATGGATACCGACGGCAAGTTCTCTTTCACGTTCACGACAGCGGGCACCTACAAATATTTCTGCTCGCTGCACCCGCACATGACCGGAACCGTGATCGTGGAGGCGCAGACGGGAAGCGTCGCACCGCAGCAACAGTAGGCCCTTCACCCGCTCATCCCCGCGAAAGCGGGGATGAGCGGTCAGGTGCCGGCCCCAGTCTCACATTTTTGAATTTCAAAACTGGACGCGGTTGATAGTCTAGGGACCTCGAGCGGGCAGGCGTGTCCGCCGGAATGGCCGACTTCAGGGAGGTCCCAATGGCTTCGTTCTCAGTGAACGGCAAGCCGGTTTCCGTCGATGCAGATCCCAAAACACCTCTGCTCTGGGTAATCCGCGACATCATCGGGTTGACCGGCACAAAATATGGCTGCGGCGCCGGCTTTTGCGGCGCCTGCACGGTGCATATCGATGGGCGCGCGCAGCGTTCCTGCCAGGTACAGGTTTCGGCGGCGGAGGGCGCGCAGATCGTCACCATCGAGGGCCTTTCTCCGAATTCCTCGCATCCGCTGCAGAAAGCCTGGGTGACCGAAGAGGTGCCGCAATGCGGCTACTGCCAGTCGGGGCAGATCATGAAGGCCGCGGAGCTGCTCGCCAGCAATCCGAAGCCGACCAGGCAGCAGATTGTCACCCAAATGGACGGAAACATCTGCCGTTGCGGGACATACAACCGCATCATCGCGGCGGTCGAACGCGCGTCGAGGGAGGGCTAGGCCATGACATTAGCTCTCAGGTCGCCGGAGATTACCCGCCGCGGCATGCTTGCCGGCATCGGCGGCATGACGTTCTACTTTGCATTGGGAACCGACGGCACGCGTATCCTGCCGCCTGCCGATGCCGCCACGCGGCCGGCTCCCCTCTCGCCATGGGTGCGGATCGCGCCCGACGGCAACATCACAATTCTTACGATTACCGAAATGGGGCAGGGCTCCGGCACGTCCATTCCGCTGATGATCGCGGAGGAAATGGATGCCGACTGGAACAAGGTGACGCTCGAATGGGCGCCGTCGAACCCTGACGTGTATGGCTGGCCCGATCGTAGCGGCCGCCGGGTCATGACGGTCACCGGCAGCCGTGCGGTAATGATGTACTGGAACGACCTTCGCACGGCGGGCGCGCAGGTGCGCAAGGTGTTGATCGCGAATGCCGCCGAGCATTGGGGCGTCGATGCCGCAACGCTCAAGACCGAGCCGAGCACGGTCGTCGACCCGAAATCGGGAAAGCGATTGAGCTATGGCGAGATCGCGGCCTTCGGCAAGGTGCCGGCACCACTACCGGCTGTCGACACGAGCGAGCTGAAGACGCGCAAAGACTTCCGCCTGATCGGGCGATCTGTGCCCCGGCGCGATCTGCCGCTCAAAGTCAACGGCAGTGCGCAATATTCCATCGACGTGAAATTGCCGGGCATGGTCTATGCCAGCGCCCTGCATGCGCCGGTGAGCGGCAACGCGCCAGAGAAATGGAATGATGCCGCGATCAAAGCCATGCCCGGCGTGATCGCGACCGTGAAGCTGCCACATGGCGTCGGCGTCATCGCGGAAAGCTTCCCGCAGGCGATGGCGGCGCGACGCGCGCTGCGCGTGACCTGGAGCAAGAACAAGGTCGACGGATTCGATTCCGAAAAGGCGCTGGAGCGCTATGCCGCGATCCACGCCGACCCTGCGGCGCTGGTAAAGGTCGTTGACGCGAAAGGCGACATCAAATCCGCCTTTGACGCTGCGGCGAGGGTCTACAAGGCCGAATACCGCAGCGACTACACCTATCATGCGCAGCTCGAGCCGTTGAACGCGGTGGCGCGGTTCAACGAGGCCGGCGACAGAGTCGAGGTGTGGGATGGATCGCAGGATCTCGGCCGCAGTCGCGACTTCGTCGCGAGGAGGCTCGGAATGAAACCCGAGCAAGTCGACGTTCATCAGTGTTATCTCGGCGGCGGCTTCGGGCGGCGTTCGCTCGCGGATTATGCGGCCGAGGCGGCGGTGCTGGCGCGCGAGGTCAAGCGTCCGGTCAAGCTGGTGTGGACGCGCGAAGAAGATGTCGCGCACGGCATGTTCCGTCCGATGACCTTCCAGTGCCTCGAAGCGGCGACCGATGCGTCAGGCAAGGTTGTCGGCTGGCGTCACTGCGCTATCGGCGACGATGGCGGGCAGAATCTGATCACCGGCGGCATGCGCATCTCGTCTTACTACGGGCTGCCGAACCAGCAACTCGAGCTGCGTAATGTCGATGAAGGAGTCCGCATCAAGCACTGGCGCGCGGTCGCGCACAACTTCAACCTGTTCGCGATCGAGACCATGGTTGATGCAATGGCGGAGGATCAGAAGCTCGATCCGGTCGAATTCCGCCTGCAGCGGATGTCGATCACGCCGAAGGCGCGCCGCTGCGTCGAAGCCGTCGTCAAGATGGCCGACTGGGGAACGAAGCGCCCCGACGACCGCGCGCTCGGCTTTGCCATGAGCGAGCGCTCGGGGTCGCTCGGCGCCTGCATTGTCGAGGCCTCAATCGATCGGCGCGCCGGCTCGATCCGCGTCCACAAAGTGTGGGTCGCGGCCGACGGCGGCGTCATCGTGCAGCCGGAAGCTGCCAAGGCGAATGTCGAAAGCGGCATCGTCTACGGCCTGTCGTCGGCCTTGCACGAGCGCCTGACGGTTCGCGACGGCGCGGTCGAGCAGACCAACTTCGGCGACTACAATGTCATGCGCATGTCCGACATGCCCGAAGTGATGCAAGTGTCGTTCCTCGAGAGCGACGGACACCCAACCGGGCTCGGCGAGATCAGCACGCCGGGCATCGCGCCGGCGCTCGCCAATGCCTTCCACAAGCTGACCGGCAAGCGGCTCTATCACATGCCGTTCACGCCGGAACGCGTGCTGGCAGCACTGAAGGTGTAGCGGGCGCCCGCGGGCGGTAAGTTCCACGGGCTGTGCATAACCGTCCGGTGGACGGCGTGGGTCGGCACGCCGGTGGGGGTGCGTCAATTTGGAAATGCTGTGAAAACAGCGACACTTATACCCACATTAAAAATTTTAAATCCTCAAGACAGATCGCCGTAATGCGCGGTCTGGCAAGTGATGCCCATCACAAACGGGTCGTTTGTCCTCAGGCAAGTGACGCCCGTCACAGGAACATCGCTGGGCGTAGATTAAATTAATTTTCAGTTCAGATCGAACCAAAGGCGCCGCTGAGGCGACGAAACATTGAGCCGGAATGGCCAATGAGAGGGTGACTATGGGACGCAGAATTCTGACCAAAGCAGTGCTGGCCACCATCCCGGAGATGGTTGCGCAAGGCGGCATGAGGGCGGACGACATCGCCGAGAAGCTGGGATGCAACATCGGCACGCTCAAAGTGCGCTGTTCCCAGGCGAAGATCAGCCTGCGCCCGCCGGGAAGCCGGCGTGGACGGCCGAGGATCGACGAGCGCACCATTAGGCTGAGCGGAGATGCCTTGGCTCTCCTGCAACGCCGCGCGGCTGCGGCCGGAAAGACCGAGACGGCCCTTGCGCGGGAGCTGCTCGAAACGATCGCGAGGGATGACCTTTACGACGCCGTGCTGGATGCTGAGCCGGTTGAACCGCTTCCCATGAAAAAGCGGGCGTTCGGGTAATCCAAATGGACCTCCGCCAAGGGCCAGAAGCGGACAAGAGGGCGGCGGTTTCTTAGCCTACGCCCCGCGCCCAGGCGCGGGCGGTGAGTGAAAGTGTCCCATCCTGCCTGGCCGGAAGCGACGCTCAGGTAGGGCTTACCTCTCCATGCAGCTTTTGATGAAGTTCAGCCGCTTCATGAGGTGAAGCTTCTGCTCCTTCGCCTGCTTCTTGCAGTCGTCACGCTTGGCGCGGGCGGCATTTTCCTGCGCGATCCGCTGCAGATTGGCGTCACGGTTCGCCTGCACAGCGGCGTCGAAACGCTCTGTGCGCTGCTGCCGGCGCTGGGCTGCTTCTTCCGCCTTCTTCCGTTTGGCCGCCTCTTTTCGCGCAGCCTGCTTCTTGTTCATGCAGTCGGCGAAAAGATCGACGCGGTGGCGGTCGACCTGCTTTGCGCATTCGTCGCTGTCGATGCGGAGCTGCTCGCGGTTGCTCGGCGGCTTGGCGGCGGTCTGCGCCAGCACCGCGCCCGCTGAAAAAACAGACAGCGAAAGGATCGTCAGTAAAGCGGGTAAGTGCCGCATTGTGAGCTATTCCCCCGATGAACCCCAAAAAGGAAGCGGGAGAATAACGGCGGCGCGGACACCGCGCTAGGGAGGCAGCGTCGGCGCGGCTGCAGCCGGGGCTTCGATGGCCCGTTTATCGCGTTCCATTGCCGCTACGAGATCGCGGGGGTCGATGGTCAACATTTCGGTCGAGGGCACGGGGGAGGATTTTGTATAGGCCAGCATCATCGTCGCCACACGGCGGTAAACGGGAAACGAGAGTCCCTCGATCAGCTCCTCGTCCGTGACAATTTCATAGCTGCCGGCGGGCAAAACCCGGTCAAGCCCTTCGATCGAAAAGGGTTTGCTGAATTCGACAATTTTGCGGGTCGTTCGAATGCTCATCCGGTTTGGACAACCTTCTCAGAGCGCGACTTACCACCCATGTGGGGATGATTTGCAGTCACCACAGGGGGTAGGGGGCGGTCTTTCGGAATAAAGTGCCTGTGCCGCTTCTTTCCGACGGAATCATTTGAGGTAAAGACGAGGCAATCTCGGAAATCGCGCAAATAGACGTCGCAATTCATCCTGATCGTCCCCATATACAGCGACCAGCACCCAACAAGCAGGCGTTAGGGCACCGTTGAGCGGCAAACCGCCATCGGTGTCACAGAGGAGCGACTCATGTTCGCGGTCAAACAATTTCGAAAAAAAGCGGCGGAAAGCGCCGAAGCACTCAAACACACCGATGTTCCGAGCGAAATCGATGAATTGCAGCGTTCGGAGCAAAGCTTCACCGAACTCGCGCAAAACGAGACCTGGCTGGCAGATAGTTTCGACAAAATGATCCGGTCGCGAGGCCTCAACGCGCAGGACGGAACTGCCGGAAAACCCCTCAACCAGAATACTGTCGCAGAGGTCGAGGAGCATATTCTTCGCTGCCTCGGAGCGGCCGTCATCATGCAATGGAACACGATCCCGACGAAGCTCCAGCGCGAGCTTTTCGATACGGCTGGTTCGCTGGGAGACGTGCAGAAAACGTCCGAGCTAAGGGGACAGATTGCCCGCTTTCTGCATGATCACAAAGATGAAGAGAGCTCTGCCGACTGCTCCTCCAAGTCCAACATGACGGAAGGAAAACCGGATCGTGCATAAATTCAAAATCGGTCAGCTCGTCGAGCTTGAGCCGACCGTGCTCCAGTTGTTGGCACCGGGTCGCTATGAAATTCGTCACCTCATGCCCTCTTCAGATCGAGATCCCGCCGACCCGTGCTACCGCATCAAGAACATCGCAGAAAAATACGAACGGGTCGTTCCCGAGAGCAGGCTCACGCTTTCGGCAAGCGTTTTCTCCTGATTGTGTTGGGCATCAAATAATGCAATTTCGGTCACATATGAAGCAAGGGTTATGACGATTGAACATGCCCATGCGCATTCCGTATCAAAGCCTTGGGGTGTTTTAGATCCAAGTCCCTGGAGCAATGCGGGCGATGGCACAAAGACGATCGGTGAAATCTGGTACGAGCGCTCCGATTCGACAGCCGTCCCTCCCGCGCTTTTGTTGAAGCTTCTGTTTACGAGTCAGCCACTTTCCATCCAGGTTCATCCGGATGATGCCTATGCGGAGTCGACCGGACTGCCGAACGGCAAAACCGAAGCCTGGCACATCCTGGATGCTGCGCTCGAGGCTAAAGTCGGTTTGGGGATGAAGCGGCGCGTCAGTCCGGAGCAATTGCGTCACGCCATCGATGACGGCTCGATTTCGGATCTCTTGGTGTGGCATCTGGCGCATCCCGGCGACACTATTTCAGTGCCTGCCGGAACGATCCACGCGATTGGTGCGGGCCTGGTGATCGCGGAAATCCAGCAACGCAGCGACACGACATTTCGCCTTTTCGATCACGGGCGCGGGCGTGAACTTCATATAGAAAGCGGACTTGCGGTGGCGGATTTCGGCCCCGCTGATTTCCTGGTCACTCCGACACGGCTTAGCGAGGCGCGGGCGCTTCTGGTTTCAAATTCGTACTTCACGTTCGAGCGGATCGATCTGACGTCAAACTCCACCTGGCACCTGGAAGCGGAACATGAGACCTGGCTAATGGTTGTCAGTGGCAGCGCTCGGGCCGCCTCGTTCGACGTGACGACAGGCGACGCCATTTTCGCACAGTCGGATCGGGTCACCATTCATGCGGCCAGGAATGGCCTGATAGGCCTCGTGGCTTACACAGGCCCCCTGGTTCGGCAGCTGTTGAAGTGCGTTGCCATGGAAACAATTCAATGAATTCGATTCAACGAATAGCGTTCATCGGCAATCATCTTCCGCGCCGCTGTGGCATTGCAACCTTTACCAACGATCTTCATCGGGCTGTTGCGATGGCCCGTTCCGATCTGGAGACCGGCGTCGTGGCGATGACGGATCCCGGTGGCGTCTACAACTATCCGCAGGCCGTACGTTTGGCGATCCAGGACGAGAACATCGGCGAGTATGTTGCGGGGGCTGCATTTCTGAACAATGCCGGCTTCGATGTTGTTTCCCTTCAGCACGAATACGGAATTTTTGGCGGGCAGGCGGGTGGCAATATCACCGAGCTCCTGTCGCGGCTCGAGATGCCGGTCGTCACGACCCTTCATACGGTACTCGCGAAGCCAACGCCGGCCCAGCACGATGTGATGCAACGCATTATCGATATCTCGGCAAAGGTCGTCGTCATGTCGGAGAAAGGCCGGCAATTGCTCCGGTCGGCGCATGACGTGCCGGCCAGCAAGATCGAGACTATACCGCACGGAATTCCCGATCTGCCGTTTCGTGAAACACACAGTGCCAAAGCGAAACTCGGTTTCACGGGACAGACCGTCATACTTACGTTCGGGCTGCTGTCGCCGAACAAGGGTATCGAAACCATGCTCGATGCCATGCCGGGAATCATCAAATTGTGTCCGGACGTGGTGTATGTCGTCCTCGGTGCAACTCATCCGAATCTTGTGCGTCAGCAGGGTGAGGCCTATCGGCACGGCTTGATGACGCGCGTGCGGGATCTCGGCATCCAGGATCATGTCGTCTTCTTCAACCAGTTCGTCGAGCAATCCACGCTGCTGGACTTCATTTCGATGTGCGATGTCTATGTGACACCCTATCTCAATGAAGCCCAGATGACGTCTGGCACGCTCGCTTACAGCTTCGGGCTGGGAAAGGCGGTGGTATCGACGCCTTACTGGCACGCCAAGGAATTGCTCGGTGACGGGCGCGGCATTCTGGTTCCTTTTGGCGATGCCAAAGCCATCAGCAGCGAGATTGCGGCCTTGCTTACAAACGACGTCCGCCGCCACGCCATGCGCAAGCGCGCATACGCATCAAGCCGATCGATGACCTGGCGGGAGACGGCCGAGCGGTATCTCACCGTCTTCGAGAGTGTACGTGAGCAAACCATAGAGAAAATTCTTCCTGCCGCAGCTCGTTCAGTGAGCGGGGGCAATGCAATCCCAGGGCTAAGACTCGCGCATTTCCTTTCGCTGTGCGACGGCACCGGCATTCTTCAGCACGCGGTCCATTCTGTGCCCGACCGCGCCCATGGCTATTGTGTCGACGACAACGCTCGCGCCCTGTTGCTCTCAAGTGCGCTTGCAAATTCGGGTGGTGTGCAGTTGCTGCCTGAAATAGGCACGACGACGTTTGCAGCATTCATTCAGCACGCTTGGAACCCGGACACCCATCGGTTCCGGAATTTCATGGGCTATAACCGACAATGGCTGGAAGAGTCGGGCTCGGAAGACAGCCATGGCAGGACGCTTTGGGCTTTGGGGGAGTGCGCACGCTCCGACGCCGTTCCGTCTCGCCGCAAATGGGCCGCGGCGCTTTTCAAGGCTGCGCTTCCGGTTTTGGAGCGTTTCTCGTCGCCGCGCGCCTGGGTCTTCGCGCTTCTGGGTCTGGATGCCTACTGCACGGTTGAAACACCAGATACCAATGCGGGTGGCATGCGCAAGCTTTTGGCCGACCGGTTGATGGCGTTGTTTCTCGCAAATCAACACAAGGATTGGGTCTGGTTTGAAGACGTGCTCGCTTATGACAATGCCCGCTTTTCGCAGGCGCTGATTCAAGCGGGTCTTGCGACCGGCACGCCGGCATATGTCGAGACCGGCCTGCGGTCGCTGCGTTGGCTCATGTCGGTTCAGACTACGTCATCCGGCTGCTTCAGACCCGTCGGTTCCGCGAGCTTCGGCAAGATCCGCCAGTTGCCCAATGCGTTCGATCAACAGCCGGTCGAAGCGTGGGCAACGATTTCTGCGTGTATTGCCGCGTACGGTGTGAGCAACGGCGAGGAATGGTCACTGGAGGCGAGACGCGCATTCGACTGGTTTCTCGGTAAAAACGACCTGCAGACGACACTGATCGATCCGGTGACCGGGAGCTGCTCGGATGGCCTGCATCCGGACCGAGCCAATGAGAACAAGGGTGCAGAATCGGTGTTATCGTATCTTCTGAGCTTGGTTGAGTTGCGGCAGTTCATGGCTGCGGCCGTGACAGTGGAAAGCCGCCCGACACTTGCGTCGAAAAAATTATCCTCCAACGGCGCCGGCGCAGAATTAGCCCGATCGCCACCAGGGAGCATCTTTGTCCCCCTCCAAATTCGTGAATCGCCAGAGCCTCTATCTGCGCCCGGACCCGTCGAGGGTCGTCGTAAGGCCCTTCAAGCCGGCGACTGAGCCCAGAGACCTCAACCCGACCGACAAGGTTCGCGCCAATCATATTGTCGAGCGGGTGCTTCGGCTTGATGCCGAAGCATCCGCCCAGCAATTGCGCGAAGTGCTCCAGAACTTCGAGGGCCGGCACAGGAACCTGCTCGAGATTTTCGAGGCGCGCGCCGCGGAAATGGAAGAGGCGCTTGACCCCCATGCTCCATTGAGCAAGACGCAGCGTGGACTGGTCGGGGCTTATTTTCTCAACGAATATTCGTTCGAAGCCTCTGCCTTGTTCAATCCAAGCATTGTTCGCCATCCCGACCAGACGGGCGCGCCGGAAAACGGTTGCCGGTTCATCTTGAGCCTTCGCGCCGTCGGCGAGGGGCATGTGTCCTCGCTGACGTTCCGTTCGGGCACCATTGCTGCGGATGGCAGCGTGTCCGTCGATCCCACCGCTCGTCTCGCGTCAGTTCCGAAAGTTCGTAGCCTGACGCCAGGCACAAACGGGGATGATGTCGAACTGGTCTTCCGGCCCGAAGAAGAACTAAGCGAGCGGGTCATCTTCCCAATTACCGTTGCGCAATCGAACGGCATTGAAGATGCGCGTTTCGTTGAATTCAACGACAATGATCGGAAAACATTTTATGCCACCTATACGGCCTACAGCGGCAGAGCCATTCGCTCTGAATTGCTTGCAACCACGGATTTCCGGTCGTTCAGGATGACCCCGCTCGGCGGATCGGCGTCACGCAACAAGGGTATGGCGCTGTTTCCACGCAAGATCGATGGCCGTTATGCGATGATTGCCCGGCAGGACAATGAGAATCTTTATCTGAATTACTCCGACGACCTTTACTCATGGGACGGTGGCCAAACCATCCTTCAGCCCCAGTATCCTTGGGAATTCGTCCAGATCGGCAATTGCGGTTCACCCATCGAGCTCGATGACTGCTGGCTGTTGCTGATACATGGGGTTGGTCCGGTCAGGCATTATTCGATCGGGGCGGTTCTGCTGGACAAGAAGGATCCGTCAAAGGTTCTCGCACGTTCGCGCGAACCGCTGGTTCGGCCCGAACCTACCGAGCGCGAGGGTTATGTGCCCAACGTCGTCTACACCTGCGGCGCGATGCGTCATCGCGACCAGATCATCCTGCCTTATGCCGTTTCCGACACGTTCTCGAATTTTGCGACGATAAAGATAGCAGCATTGATGCAGGCGATTGCCGGCGAATAACCGCTACAACGGACTGCTATTCAAACCGCAAGCTAATTCCTTCGAGCGCGATGCCCTTGAGCTCCGTCGTCCAGGTTTCGCCCGGCTTCACCGGCAGCGCGCGCGTGAGCGTTCCGGTCGAGACGATCTCGCCGGCGGCGAGCGGCGGATTGTCGGGGTCGCGCGCAAGCAGGTCCATCACGTAACAGATGGTCAACAGCGGGCCTTCGAGAACGTTCAGCGCGTGACCCTTGTCCATGAATTTGCCGTCGCAGAGAAGCTCGATCTCGAAGCTCGCGAGCGTGCGCAGCCATTCGCTTGCGCTGGCGCCGATCCCGTGCCGCGGCCCGATCAGCAGCGCGGCGTGGTGGCCGTCAACGATGACCGCATCGGGCGGCGCGAACTTCCAGCCGGGATAGATCGACTGCACCATCTCGTAGCCGTGCGCGACCCAGGCAACGCACGTGAGCAGCGCGGCGTCGTCCATGCCGGGCGAGGGCGTCTTGGCAAGGCCGAACATGATCTCCGGCTCGATCTTCGGGTCACTGTAAGGTGCAAGCGGTAACGGCGTCGCAAGGTCGTGCAAAGTGCGGTCGTAGACATAGCCCCACACCGGTGCGTGTACGCCGTATTCGTCCCACATACGGCGATTGGTGAAGCCGATCTTGCGGCCGACCGGCCGGTAGCCGTTTGCGACGCGCATGCCGTTGGCGAGCGCAGTGATGCGGTAGGCGTCGTCCATCGTGAGGCTCGGGTGACGCCCGGAAAAGGGCTGGACCTCGCGAGCGCCACTGTTGAATGCGCCGGCGGCCTCCGCGGCGATGTTGCGAAGCGCCGTGGCGCCAAGCCCGTCCTGTTTGACGTCGTCTTTCATGATCGCCCCCGTTTGTATGCAATTTAACGGGTTGCGCTCGATCCGCCCACCGCAAAAGAAAAGACCGCCTCGCGGCGGTCCTTAGTGTTGTTATTTTCAGGCGTTTCAGGCCAAGGCCCCCACAGCCTTGTTGTTGTTTTTCCTGCGTCGGGCAAAAAACCCGAGGACAGCAGCGCCACTCGCGAACAGCGGTAACGCCGCCGGCAGCGGCGCCGCGCCCGCGCCGACGACCACGGTTTCGCTGACCGACTGTATCGGAGCTCCCGTCTCATTCAGCAAAGCGAGTGTGATGATGAAGGTGTTGTCAGCGGTCGGGTCCCAATTGAAGGGCGGGGTCAAGAGCGGTGTGAGAAACGACAGGTTTTCACTGTTCTGGAAACCGACATCGGTCGAGTGTGCGCCGCCACTGGAATGAGTGTTTGTGCCATCATAACTCGCGTTGTCGGCGATGGGCTTGGGATCGAAGACGATCTTTTGCAGGTTTGTGGCATTCTGGATCGTAAGTTGAGTGTTGATGTCACTCAGGTGTTTACCTGACGTTCCCAGATTGACGGAGAATTCGAAATTCCAGAGCGAGCAAACGTTTGCGCACGAGGCGCCGGTAGAGAATCCGGGGTTGACGTGATAGACGTTTGACGGGTTGGGCACCAAGTCAGGCGTGACGGGACCGACAAACCGATAATTGACTCCGAGACCGAGCTCGATTCCGTTTTCAGTGTTGACAGTAAATCCTGCGTTCGGATTTCCGCTGCCGTTGTAAAAGCCCGGCGACGCCAGTGCGGCGTTGAACGTCGTCGTTGCATGCGCAGCGGTTGTAATCGTCATGGCTGCAGCCCCAGTAGCCAGCGTTGTCAGAATTTTTTTAAATGGATCCTTTGGCGCGTTGCGCACAGTTTCCTCCCCAACTTATCGTTGCCACGTGGAAATAGTTAGCAGGTATGCAACCACCGGCAATAGAATTTTAGGCATACAGCTGATCTAATAAATTGTCTGATTGAATAATTGTCTTTCCCAATCGTAACGCAGCACTTGCCGCGCCGTCTTGTTATTCTGCCCTTTAGCGGCGCAAATCTCGTCGCAGGCGTCACGATCAATGATGATGGACGGAGGAGTCCGATGGTGGCGACCACTGACAAGATATTTGCGGGATCGATTCCAGAGCTCTACGAGCGCTTGATGGTCCCGCTTATTTTTGAACCCTATGCACGCGATCTCGCCGCGCGGCTGGCGAAAACCAAACCGGACGCCGTGCTGGAGACGGCGGCCGGGACCGGCGTGTTGACGCGCGCGATCACATCGGTGCTTCCCGCGCAGGCGCGTATGACGGTGACCGATCTCAACCAGCCAATGCTCGATCATGCAAAAAGCCGGCAGCCCTCCGACAGCCGGATCGCGTGGAGACAGGCGGACGCGCTGGCCCTTCCATTTGATGACCGAAGCTTTGACGCCGTGGCCTGCCAGTTCGGCGCAATGTTTTTTCCTAACAAGGTTCAGGGTTACAAGGAAGCGCGCCGTGTCATTAAGCCGGGCGGTCATTTCTTTTTCAGTGTCTGGGACAGAATCGAGGAAAACGATTTCGCCTACGTCATCATGCAGGCGCTGGCAGAGGTCTTTCCGCAAGATCCGCCGCGGTTCATGGCCCGCACGCCGCACGGCTACCATGATGAGAAGCAGATCCGACAGGAGCTGAAGACGGCGGGCTTCACGAATATCGCCTTCGATGCGGTGGATGCGCGTAGCAAGGCACCGTCGCCGCGCGATGCCGCAGTTGCCTATTGCCAGGGGACTCCGTGGCGAAATGAAATTGAGGCGCGCGGCGCGCCGGGTCTGGAGGAGGCGACAAACAAGGCGGCCGATGCCATGGCGCGCAAGTTTGGCACCGGCGCCGTCGATGGCCGCATTCGCGCATTCGTGATCAGCGCGAGCTGATGGTCCAGAGAGGCGTCAGCCATGAGCGAAATCGATGCCATCCGCGCGCTGCTGACGGCAAAGCCGCGCCCGGTCGGCTGGAGCGAGCGGCGCGCGCGCATCGACGAGATCGGCGCAACCTGGCCGGTCGCGCCCGACGTGCAGCTCGAGGAGGTCGAATGTGACAGCGTGCCGGGCGAATGGTCGATCGTGCCCGGGAGCGATACGACGCGTGTGCTGCTGTTCTTCCACGGCGGCGGCTATTGCTCGGGCTCGATCGTCAGCCATCGCCGGATGGTGACCGAGGCGGGCCGCGCGGCGCGCATGCGCACGCTGGCCGTGCGATACCGGCTGGCGCCCGAGCATCCTTATCCGGCGGCGCACGAGGACGCGATGACGGCGTGGCGCTTCCTGCGAGGGCAGGGCATCGCCGCGTGCGACATCGTGGTCGGCGGCGACAGCGCCGGCGGCAATCTCACCGTTACTTTGATCAATCAGCTGCGCGCGGCGGGCGAGGAGCAGCCGGCCTGCGCATGGCTCGCATCGCCCTGGACCGACCTGACGATGTCGGGCGCTTCGCTCGAGACCAAGGCCACGATCGATCCGCTAATCCACAAGATCTATCTCGAGGAACTGGCCGACTGCTACGCGCCGAAGCCGATCGACCGCAAGGACCCGCTGATCTCGCCGTTGTTTGCAGACTTGCGCGGTTTTCCGCCAGTGCTCGTCCAGGTGGGCTCGGCGGAGACATTGATGGACGATTCCGTGCGTTTTGCGCGCGCGGCGGGCCTGGCCGACGTCAACGTCACGCTGCAGGTCTGGCCGCACATGATCCATGCTTGGCCGATGTGGAACGCGAAGCTCGCCGATGGACGGCGGGCGCTGGAGCTGGCGGGCGAGTTTATGAGGCGATGGGTGCGTTCGTAGCCCGCCTCGGCGAAGACATAATGTCGGCACTCCTCACCCTTATCTGACGCGTGCCGGAACTGTCCGCGCCTGGGCGCTGTTAACGTGAAAACCGAAACGGAGATACAATCATGCGTTTTGTCTTGTGCATTGTTATCGCGGCGCTGTTGCCGGCTACCGCCCTGGCCGCGAAGGGTGGCGGATCCATGAGCCTGTCGAGCGCGCAGGCCGCCGCGGCGAAAGGCGACCAGAAGGCCGCGGCTGCGATCGCAACCACGACCGACCGCGAGAGCTGCATGACCGGATGCGCCAACCGTGGTCATTCGAAGAGCCAATGCGTCACCGCCTGCCGCCCGGGTCTCTGCCATCCAGGCGGCGAGCAGCCTTACTGCGTGTCGAAATAAGAGTGCGCGAAGACGGCCAGGAGACGACCATGAGCGAGCTTCGGATTCCGAACGAAAGCAAGGCCTATCGCGATGCGCGCGACGCATTGCTCAAGGACGAGAAGGAGCTGGTCGAGAAGGTCAAAGCCGTGGCTGCGAAGCGCCGCAAGCTCCCTGATGGCGGGCAACTGAAAGAGGACTACGTCTTCCAGTGGGCCAGCGGCGGCAAAGTAGGTCAGCGCGTGAAGTTCTCCGAGCTGTTCGGCGGCAAGAATTCGTTGCTGCTCTATTCATTCATGTTCGGCCCAAACTGGGACAAGCCCTGCCCGTCCTGCACGTCGCTGATGGATGGGTTTGACCGGAGCTGGTACCAGGTCAGCCAGGACGCTGCTTTCGCCGCGATCGCCAAGGCGCCGGCCGAAAAGATCAACGCCTGGGCGAAGGAGCGCGGATGGACGCAGATCCCGCTGCTGTCAGGCTACGAGTCGACGTTTCAGAAGGACTATGGGTGCCAGGGCGAGACGGACGACGATCAGCAGGCGGCGATGCATGCGTTCAGGAAGCGCGACGGCAAGATTTTTCATTTCTGGAGCGCCGAAGCGGGCGTCGATACGGTGTGGCCGTACTGGAACCTGATGGACTTCACGCCGGAGGGGCGGCCGGACCGGCTGACGCCGCCGCAAAACTTCAGGCCGGAGTTTTTTGAGAAGCATATTCTGAAGAAATAGCGCCACTCACTCCGCCGCCTCAACCCGCTTCTTCCGCTTCGGCGTGGCGCGGCGCAGCACCGGCGCCAGGAACTGCCCGGTGTAGCTTTTCTTCACCGCCACGACGTCTTCCGGGGTGCCGGCCGCGACGATCTCGCCGCCGTCGTCGCCGCCTTCGGGGCCCAGGTCGATCACCCAGTCGGCAGTCTTGATGACCTCGAGATTGTGCTCGATCACCACAACGGTATTGCCGCCTTCAACCAGCTCGTGAAGAACTTCAAGCAATTTGGCAACGTCGTGGAAATGCAGGCCGGTGGTCGGCTCATCCAAGATGTAAAGAGTGCGGCCGGTCGCGCGCTTTGACAGCTCCTTTGCGAGCTTCACGCGCTGCGCCTCGCCGCCGGAGAGCGTGGTCGCCTGCTGGCCGACATGGATATAGTCGAGGCCGACGCGGTGCAGCAGCGCCAGCACATCGCGCACGCGCGGCACCGCCTTGAAGAAGTCGAGCGCCTCTTCAACCGTCATATCAAGGACATCGGCGATCGACTTGCCCTTGAACAGGACTTCCAGCGTTTCGCGGTTGTAGCGCTTGCCCTTGCAGACGTCGCAGGTGACGTAGACGTCGGGCAGAAAGTGCATCTCGATCTTGATGACGCCGTCGCCCTGGCAGGCCTCGCAGCGGCCGCCCTTGACGTTGAACGAGAAGCGCCCCGGCTCGTAGCCGCGCGTCTTGCTCTCGGGCAGTCCCGCGAACCACTCTCGGATCGGCGTGAAGGCGCCGGTATAGGTCGCCGGGTTCGAGCGCGGCGTGCGGCCGATCGGCGACTGGTCGATATCGATGATCTTGTCGATGTGCTCGAGCCCCTCGATACGGTCGTGCGGAGCGGGTGCGAGCGAGGCGCCGTTCAATTTGCGCGCCACCGCGCTGTAGAGCGTGTCGACCAGGAGCGTCGACTTGCCGCCGCCGGAGACGCCGGTGACGCAGGTGAACAGGCCGAGCGGAATTTCCGTTGTGATGTTCTTGAGGTTATTGCCGCGCGCGTTGATGACCTTCAATGCGCGGCGTGAGCGCGCGCGCCGCTCGGGGATCGGCACACTTAATTCGCCGGAGAGATATTTGCCCGTCCAGGATTTCGGCGCGTCGATCAGGTCGTCCACCTGGCCCTCGGCCACGATCTCACCGCCATGGATGCCGGCGCCGGGGCCGATATCGAGCACGTGGTCGGCGCTGCGGATCGCATCCTCGTCGTGCTCGACCACGATCACGGTGTTGCCGAGGTCGCGCAGCCGTTTCAGCGTCTCGAGCAGGCGCGCATTGTCGCGCTGGTGCAGGCCGATCGACGGCTCGTCGAGAACATAGAGAACACCGGTGAGGCCGGAGCCGATCTGCGAGGCGAGGCGAATACGCTGGCTCTCGCCGCCGGACATAGTGCCGGAGGAGCGCGACAAAGTGAGATAATCGAGCCCGACATCGACCAGGAATTTCAGCCGCTCGCGGATCTCCTTGAGCACGCGAACGCCGATCTCGTTCTGCTTGGTGTTGAGCTGTTCGGGCAGCGTCGTGAACCATTCGCCGGCGCGCTTGACGCTCATGTCGGCGACCTGCGCGATGTTCATGTCGGCGATCTTGACGCAGAGCGCCTCGGGCTTGAGGCGCGCGCCCTGGCAGGCCTTGCAGGGCACGTCGGTGAAATATTTCTGCAAGTCCTCGCGCGCCCACTCGCTCTCGGTTTCCTTGAAGCGGCGCTCGAGATTGGTGATGACGCCCTCGAATGGCTTCTTCGTCGTGTAGCCGCGCAGCCCGTCGTCATAGACGAACTTGATGTCGTCCTCGCCGGAACCGTAGAGGATCGCATCCTGCGTCTTCTTTGGCAGGTCCTTCCACTTGATGTCGAGCACGAAGCGGTAGTGCTTGGCGAGCGCGTCGAGCGTCTGGATGTAATAAGGCGAGGACGATTTTGCCCAGGGTGCGATAGCGCCCTTGCGCAACGTGGCGTCGCGGTCGGGGATCACGAGATCCGCGTCGATATGCTGCTCCAGCCCGAGGCCGCCGCATTCCGGGCAGGCGCCGAACGGGTTGTTGAACGAGAACAGCCGTGGTTCGATTTCCGAAATGGTGAAGCCCGAAACAGGGCAGGCGAATTTCTCGGAGAAAATCAGCCGCTCGGCATTGGCGTTGCGGCCGCGATTGGCGGCCGCGCCGGTGGCCTTCGAGTCCGCGAGCTCGACCACCGCGAGGCCGTCGGCGAGCTTGAGGCACTGCTCGAGCGAATCCGCGAGCCGCGTGCCGATGTCACCGCGCACCACCAGGCGATCGACAACAACATCAATGTCATGCGTGAACTTCTTGTCGAGCGGTTTGACCTCGCCGATCTCGTAATAGGCGCCGTCGATCTTCACGCGCTGGTATCCCTTGCGCAGGAATTCGGCGAGCTCCTTTTTGTATTCGCCCTTGCGGCCGCGCACGACCGGCGCCAGCACGTAAATGCGCGTGCCTTCCGGCAGCGCCAGCACGCGGTCGACCATCTGCGAAACGGTCTGGCTTTCGATCGGCAGGCCGGTGGCCGGCGAATAGGGCACGCCGACGCGCGCCCAGAGCAGGCGCATGTAATCGTAGATCTCGGTAACGGTGCCGACGGTCGAACGCGGATTCTTCGAGGTCGTCTTCTGCTCGATCGATATTGCCGGCGACAGCCCGTCGATCTGGTCGACGTCCGGCTTCTGCATCATCTCGAGAAATTGCCGCGCATAGGCCGAGAGCGACTCGACGTAACGGCGCTGGCCCTCGGCGTAGATCGTGTCGAAGGCGAGCGAGGATTTGCCCGAGCCCGACAGGCCGGTGAACACGACGAGACTGTCGCGCGGAATAGCGACGTCGACGTTCTTGAGATTGTGCTCGCGCGCGCCGCGGATGGTGATCTGGCGGGCGTCGCGGGCAAGCTTGCTGTTACGTTCGGGCATTGGATTCCGGAGCTTCGTATTGGACGTACTGAACCTGGCTTTTTGGCCACTCAGGCAAAGACACGCCGCCGGCCCGGCAAAATGCGGGGCCGTTCGGGCCTGTGTCCGACGGACGTAGTCAGAAGGCTGACCCTTTGCCAGCCCGAACACCAGACCGGGCCCAGAATGACGGTTGAAAACCGGTGCAAAAGGGACTAGAACATATCAGGAACGGAACCGCAAGGCGCCGTTTCGAACACCTCACCGGCGCGAAAAAGCCTCTGTGGATTAGGGGCAAACGCGCTGCCGCCCTCTATGGACAGCATGGGGCGAAGTCTAGGGTGAGTTTGTTTCATGTGGGGCTACGCGCGGCACGCGGCCCTCAAACGGCGGGCGTCTGGCGGCTTCCGGTGAAGCCGCACGCGTCATCCGCCACGCGGAGAGCACCATGGCAGGCAGCGTCAACAAGGTCATTCTCGTCGGCAATCTTGGCGCCGACCCCGAAGTCCGCCGCACCCAGGATGGCCGCCCGATCGTCAACCTGCGGGTCGCGACCTCGGAGAGCTGGCGCGACAAGAACACCGGCGAGCGGCGCGAGAAGACCGAATGGCACCGCGTGGTGATCTTCAGCGAGGGCCTCGCCAAGATCGCCGAGCAGTACCTCAAGAAGGGCTCGAAGGTTTACCTCGAAGGCGCGCTGCAGACGCGCAAATGGCAGGACAAGGACGGCCAGGACCGCTACTCGACCGAGGTCGTGTTGCAGGGCTTCAACTCGGCGCTGACGATGCTCGATCGCGCCGGTGGCGGGGCAGGGGCCGACAATGGCGACTTCGGCTCGGCGGGTCCGACCGCCGGGTCACGCGAACGCAAGCCGGCGATGGCCGGCGCCGGTGGCAAGCGCGACGACATGGACGACGAGATTCCGTTCTAGGCGGTCGGTTTCCCGCACACCGCTCACCCCCGCGCATAGCCGTTCAAAGAACGGCGTGCTTTCGCACGCCTATGGCGGGGGTCTAGGCACGAATTGCTGACCGCCTTCACGCCAGCACGGCGCGCACACCATCGACGACAAACTGCACGGCGAGCGCCGCGAGCAGCACGCCGAGCAGGCGCGAGAGCACGATGTTACCTGTCACGCCGAGCAGTTTTTCGATACGCGTGCAGAGTAAAAAGACCGCGGCGCAGAGCGCGGCGACGAAGGCGATAACCGCGAGCAGGATTGTCAACCGCATCGGATCGCCTTCGCTGCGGCCGGCGAGCAGCACGGTGGCGGTGATCGCGCCGGGGCCCGCCATCAGTGGAATGGCGAGCGGGAAGGCCGCGACGTTGCGCACGTGCTCCTCGATTGCATCTTCCGCCTGACGCGACTGCCGCTCGATGCGTACGCCGAACACCATTTCGGAAGCGATCGAGAACAGCAAAAGTCCACCGGCAATGCGGAATGCGGGGAGACCGATCGAGAGCGTGCGCAGCAGCCAGTCACCGATGAGCGCGCTGCCGGCGAGGATGGCCGCGGCAATCACGGCGGCGCGCAGCGCCACACTGCGCCTTGCGCGCTTCGGCAACCCATGGGTGACCGCGAGATAAGACGGCACGAGGCCGATCGGATCGACCACGATCAGCAAGGTCACAAGCGCGGAAATGAGAAATTCGAGCGGCATGATCGTCCAAACTACCATGAACTCCGCTCACCCCCGCGCGTAGCCGTTCGAAGAACGGCGTGCTTTGGCAGGCCTATGACGGTGGCCAGAGCAGAAAATTGCCGATTCAGTGATGCCGCCCTTGATCACCGCTTTCGCGGGAACGGGCGGTTGGTGGGGCGTGATTTTTGGCGACATTTGGCGCCCAAAAATAGCCCGTTTTCGGAACTCGCCACGGGGCATTAACACTTTGAATTAAATAGGGATATTAGGCGGTATAGGCATTCAATTCGGGTGGCGTCGTCACCCTGAATCAGATAGAAAAACTGCAACAAAAATTCCACGCAGGACGCCGTCTTGGCCGACACCGAACCTCCCAAATCGGGGGACGCACCCCCTTCCGATGTGCGCCCGATTTCCATCACCGAGGAGATGAAGCGCAGCTATCTCGATTACGCGATGAGCGTGATCGTGTCGCGGGCACTGCCCGATGCGCGTGACGGCCTCAAGCCGGTGCACCGGCGCATTCTCCACTCGATGAACGAACAGGGCCATACGCCCGACAAGAAATACGTGAAATCGGCGCGCGTGGTCGGCGACGTGATGGGCAAATATCACCCGCACGGCGACCAGGCGATCTACGACGCGCTGGTGCGCATGGCGCAGGACTTCTCCATGCGCCTGATGCTGATCGACGGGCAGGGCAATTTCGGCTCAGTCGACGGCGATCCGCCGGCGGCGATGCGCTACACCGAGTGCCGCCTCGCTCGGCCAGCGATGGCGCTGCTCGACGACATCGACAAGGACACGGTCAACTTCCAGGAAAACTATGACGGCAGCGAAACAGAGCCGGTGGTGCTGCCGGCGCGCTTTCCGAATCTGCTGGTCAACGGCGCCGGCGGCATCGCCGTCGGCATGGCCACGAATATTCCGCCGCACAATCTCGGCGAGGTGGTGGACGCGGCGGTCGCGCTCATCGACAATCCGGCAATCACCATCGACGAGCTGATCAAGATCGTGCCCGGCCCGGATTTTCCGACCGGCGGCATCATCCTCGGCCGCGACGGCATCCACTCGGCCTACAAGGAAGGCCGCGGCTCGATCGTGATGCGCGGCAAGGTCGAGACCGAGACCGTCCGCAAGGAACGCGAAGCCTTCATCATCACGGAAATTCCGTACCAGGTGAACAAGGCGGCGATGGTCGAGCGCATCGCCGAGCTGGTGCGTGAGAAGAAGATCGACGGCGTTGCCGACCTGCGCGACGAGAGCGACCGGCAGGGCTATCGCGTGGTGGTCGAGCTCAAGCGCGAGGCGGTGCCCGACGTCGTGCTCAACCAGCTCTATCGCTTCACGCCGCTGCAATCCTCGTTCAGCGCGAACATCGTGGCGCTCGATGGCGGCCGGCCGCTGGTGATGACGCTGAAGGATCTGCTCTCGGCCTTCATCGCATTCCGCGAAGAGGTCGTCTCCCGCCGCACCAAGTTCTTACTGGGCAAGGCGCGCGACCGCGCCCACGTGCTGGTCGGCCTGGCCATTGCGGTGGCCAATATCGACGAGTTCATCAGGCTCATACGGGCCTCCAAAAATCCGGAGGAGGCGCGCGAGGCGCTGATGAAGCGCGACTGGCCAGCCAAGGACGTGGCGGCGATGGTGACTTTGATCGACGATCCGCGTCACAAAGTATCGGCAAAGGGCACGACGAAGCTTTCGGCCGAGCAGGCGAGGGCAATCCTCGATCTGCGCCTGCAGCGGCTGACCGCGCTGGGCCGCGATGAGATCAAGCAGGAGCTCGAGAAGCTCAAGACCGAAATTGCGGATTATCTCGAGATCCTGCGCTCGCGCGCGCGCATCCAGAAGATCATCAAGGACGAGCTGGCGGCGGTAAAGAAAGAATTTGCCACACCGCGCCGCACGGTGATCGCCGAAGCGACCGGCCAGGTCGACGAGGAGGATCTGATCACGCGCGAGGAGATGGTCGTCACCGTCTCGCACCAGGGCTACATCAAGCGCGTGCCGCTTTCGACCTATCGCGCGCAGCGCCGCGGCGGCAAGGGTCGCGGCGGCATGCAGGTGCGCGAGGAGGATTTCGTCTCACGGCTGTTCGTGGCCTCGACGCACGCGCCGGTGCTGTATTTCTCCTCGCGCGGCAAGGTCTACAAAGAGAAGGTCTGGCGGCTGCCGATCGCGGCGCCGCAGGCGCGCGGCAAGGCGCTGATCAACATCCTGCCGCTGCAGCAGACCGAAACCATCACCACCATCATGCCGCTGCCGGAGGACGAGGCCGACTGGGCCGCGCTCGACGTGGTGTTTGCAACCACCAGCGGCACCGTCCGCCGTAACAAGCTCAGCGATTTCGCCGACGTGCGGCCGTCCGGCATCATTGCGATGAAGCTGGAAGACGGCGAGGCGATCGTCGACGTGCAGATCTGCACCGAGAAGGACGACGTACTGCTCACCGCCAATGGCGGCCAGTGCATCCGTTTCGCGGTGCCGGAGGTGCGCGTGTTCCAGGGCCGTACCTCGCGCGGCGTACGCGGCATCACGCTCGCCGATAAGGATCACGTCATCTCGATGTCGATCCTTCGCCACGTTGATGTGTCGGCTGAAGAACGCGCCGCTTACCACAAGCGTGCCAGCGCGATCCGGCGCGGGGCCGGCGACGAGCCCGAGCCTGCGGAAGCGGAGGAGGGCGTCAAGAACATCGAGCTTGGCGAGAAGCGCTACGTCGAGCTTTCGGCCGCCGAGCAGTTCGTGTTGACGGTGTCGGAACGTGGCTTCGGCAAGCGCTCGTCGTCCTACGAGTACCGCACGACCGGCCGCGGCGGCAAAGGCATCGTGGCGATGACGCTCACCAAGAAGACCGGCAAGATCGTCGGCTCCTTCCCGGTGGAAGAGGCCGACCAGGTGATGCTGGTCACCGACGCGGGCAAGCTCATCCGCACGCCGGTCTCCGGCATCCGCATCGCCGGCCGCTCGACGCAGGGCGTGATCGTGCTCAACACCGCCGAGGACGAGAAGGTCGTGTCGGTCGAGCGCCTGAGCGAAGATGGCAGCGACGACAGCGAAGACTGAGATCTTTCGCGATCCGCGCTAGCGGCCGCCTGGCGGGAATGCCGCGTCGAGCGCTTGCAGGTCCTGCGGCGTCAGCGTGAGCGAGAGCGCGACCGCATTCTCCTTCACGTGGGCGACCGAGCCGGACTGGGGGATCGCAATGACGTCGCCGCCGCGAATGGCCCAGGCCAGCGCAACGGTCGCCGCGGAGCAGCCGTGCGCGGCGCCAATCCGCGCCAGCGTCTCGTGGCGTAGCAGCTTGGCGCCTTCGCCGCCGAGCGGCGAGTAGGCCATGATCGGCATTCCGCGTTTCCTGCACCACGGCAGCACGCCACGCTCGATGGCCCGGTCGTCGAGGCTGTAAGGGATCTGATTGGTTGCGCAGCGGTCGCCGCGCGGCACGCGGAATAGCTCTTCCATTTCGCGGACCCCGAAGTTGGATACGCCCCAGGAGCGAATCTTTTTCTTCGCGACCAGGTCTTCAAACCCCGCGACCACGTGGGAAATGCCAACGCCCTTTTGCGGCCAGTGCAAAAGGTAAAGATCGAGATGGTCCGTGCCGAGGCGCTTCAAGCTCGCCTCGCAGGCGCGCGCGATGCCGTCGCCGGCCACATGGTTAGGCCACACCTTTGAGACCAGGAACACGCGGTCGCGCTGGCCGGCAATCGCGCGGCCGATGAATTCCTCGGAGCCGTAGATTTCCGCCGTGTCGATGACCGTCATCCCAAGCGAGATGCCCGCGCGCACCGCCTCTTCTTCCTCCGCTTGAGGACGCCGTCCCCGTGCGAGACGCGCCGAGCCCTGTCCGAGGGCCGGCACGGTTTTGCCGTCGCGGAATTTCACGGTTCGTGCCGGGGCGTTCTGCGCCGCTGCATCGTGGGACATCGTGAGGGTCGCGGGAATCGCGGAGAGCGACACTGCCGCTAACCTGGTGAATTCGCGCCGGTTCAGGGGTCGATTGGTCATAACCCCCGATAACGCAGGAACACTCCGATACTAAATCAAGATCGCTTGAAGTCTTGCCCGTGCCAATCTAGGCAGGATCGAATGATGGGTCAGCCATGAACTATTCCCTCTTCTCCGCCTTCCTCCTCATCACGTTCGTGCTGGTGATCGTGCCGGGCCCGATCGTGACGTTGGTGATCGCAACAGCGGCAACCCGCGGCACCCGCGCGGCGCTGATCACGGTGATCGGCACAACGCTCGGAACCGCCGTGATGCTCCTCTGCATCGCGCTCGGCCTGAACTGGGTCCTCAAAACATCCGCCGAAGTATTTGAAGTCTTGCGCTGGATCGGCGCGGCCTACCTGATCTGGCTCGGCATCCAGAGCTGGCGAACCGCCGGCCGCGCCGCCGAGGCTGCGCCGCCGCGGCACCGCGTGCACATATCGCGCGGCTTCCTCGTCGCCATCACCAACCCGAAGACGATTGCCTTCTTCACGGCCTTCCTGCCGCAATTCGTCGACCCGGCGTTGCCCGTGGGTTGGCAGCTTTTCGTGATGTGCACGGTATCGTTGGTGCTTGCCGCTTTAACCGATGCGGCCTGGGCCGTTGCCGCGGGCCTCGGCCGCGCCTGGTTCATGAAGCCGCGCTACAATGCATTGCTCGGCCGGCTCTCCGGTGTGGCGCTGATCGGCGGCGGCCTCTGGCTGTCCATGGCGAGACGCGCAAGCTAGGCGCTGCCGACAGCCTTGCAATTCAGGCGCGTAATCCGAAACTTAGTCGGTGTAACCTGATCGCTACAACCCAGGAAATTATCCGGTGTTCCACACAACCAGTATGGGGCGCCGGCGAATCCCGCACTATGATGTCTGACGCTACTGGGAGGCGCCCGTGCGTTACTTATCCCTTGCAGCGATAGTGGCTTCGACAATCGCAGTCACCCAAGTTGCCGTGGCAGCGGACATGCCGGCCAAGGCGCCCGTCCGCGCGGTGCCCGCTGTCTACAACTGGTCCGGATGGTATGTCGGCCTGAATGCGGGCGGAGCATGGGGTCACAGCGATGATCCCACCTCGGCCGTGTTCAGCCCGTTAGGGTACTTCGACGTCACAAGCGTCCCGGCCGTCAATGCGGTTGGCCTCCAGTCGACCAGCGTCAGCGGATTCACCGGTGGCATTCAAGGCGGATACAATTGGCAATGGAGCAATTTTGTCGCCGGCCTTGAGGCGGATTTCGGTTACTTCGGCCTCGGGGGATCGAGCAGCGGAACCGGCGTCTATCCGTGCTGCGCACCGGCTACATTCACAATCGCTTCATCGGTCAGGACGGACTGGCTCGCGACGGTACGCGGACGCCTTGGCTTTGCGAGCAACAACTGGCTGTTCTACATCACCGGCGGCGCCGCATTCACGCAGCTGAAGGGCGACTTCGCATTCACCGACAACTGCGGCAACATTGCTGCTTGTAACGGTCCCGGCGGTCCAAATGCCGCCGAAGCGGTTTCACTCTCACGCACAAAGACCGGATGGACGATTGGCGGCGGCGTCGAAGCGGGGCTGTGGTCGAAATGGACGCTAAAGGCCGAGTATCTTTACGTTGATTTCGGCAATGTTTCCGGGGTGGGCTTTATCACAACCCCGGGCCTTAACCCCTTCGCGCAAAATAATCCATTCACGCACAGTGTCGATCTGCGAAGTCACATCGCTCGCCTCGGTTTGAACTACCATTTCAACTGAGGCCACGGGGATAGTCGCCAACGCCTAGCGGACGTCCCATACCGCTCAGCGCTTCCGTTTACGGCTCTCTTGTTCCGGCGGCAGCTCGAACTCGATAATGAGGTCGCTGTTTCGCTCGGCCTGCTCCGCGAGGCGCAAATATGCGGCCGCCAAGCTTTCGAGTTCGGCGCGGGCTGCTTGGTCTCGTTCGGTGTCGGCATGGGCGAGAAGCTCGAGAGCTTTTGCCCGGTAATTGTCCCCCACGGCCATTTATGGCCCTTTCATATTCGCTTGCACCCCACCGCAGACGGAACGCGAAGGTATTGAGTTCGTTCCAAAAAATAAAAAGGGGTTGAAAACTGGTAGAACAGTATGGCCCAGCCCGATCGGGAACCTTGGCGTCTACCGCCCGCCGGCTTTCTCGAGGATCGCGGCCATTTCCTTGAAGCCACGCCTCTTCGCGAGCGTGAGCGGTGTTTCGCCCGAGCGGTCGGCAAGGTTGATGTTAGCGCCGGCATCCACCAGCGCCTTGAGCGTTGCGACGTGACGTTTGCCGCCGTCACCGAGCACGATCGACTCGATTACCGCGGTCCAGCCGAGGTTGTTGACGTGGTCGAGCGGCGCCTTGGCGGCGATCAGCGTGCGCACGACCTCGTCGTGACCGAGGTGCGCGGCGGCGATCAGCGCGGTGCCATAATACGGGCTGGTGACGTTACCGGCCTTGCAGCCGCCCTCGAGCGCGACTTTCAGCACCGGCACGTCGTCGGCGACCGCCGCGATGGTGACGATGTCGTATTTCTGCGCCTCAAGCGCATTGGCGTCGGCGCCGAGCCGCATCAACGCGCGCGCGGCGTCCGGCTTGCGCATGAAGGCGGCGACATGGAGCGGCGTGCGGGCGTGGCCGTCGCGTGCATCGATAGGCGCGCCCGACTTCACCAGCTTCTCGATCTCGCCAACGTCGCCTTTCGCTGCCGCCGCATGCAGGCCGCCATAGACCTGCAGCTCGGCTGGACTGGGTGGAATTTGCGCCAAAGCGGAAATTATTGACGCAAGCAACGCAAACAGACAGCAAGCGAAGCGAGAGAAAATCATTCGATCAGTCCATCTTTAAATTCAGCGCGCCGACAATCGGCTTCCACTTTTCTGTCTCGCGCCGGATGTGTTCGGTCAAATCCTCAGGCTTGCCGCCGCGTGGCTGTGCACCGAGCTTCGACAGCGCGGTCTTCATCGCATCGCCCTGAAGCGCGGCATTGGTCGCCGTATTGAGCTTCGCGATGATGGCAGGCGGCGTATCGCGCGGCGCCATCAGTGCGGTCCAGGCGCCGCTCGTCACCGATGGAAATCCAATCTCCGGCATGGCCGGCACGTCCGGCAGTTCGGGCGCGCGCTTGGGGCCAACGATAGCGAGCGCGCGCAGCTTACCGTCCTGGATCAGCTGCAACGAGGTGCTTACGGTGTCGAACGTCATCTGCACTTCGCCGGCGACGACCGCCGTCAGCGCCGGGCCGCCGCCTTTGTAAGGCACGTGCAGAATGTTGGTGCCGCTCACCGACTTGAACAGCTCCGCATTGAGATGCGGCAGCGTGCCGACGCCGCCGGTCGAATAATTGAGCTTGCCGGGATGGGCCTTGGCATAGGCGACGAGATCGGCGATGGCCTTGAACGGTGTCTGCGCGTTTACCACCAGCACCTGTGGCGTCTCGGCGACGAGCGCAATCGAGGCAAAGCTTGAAGCGTCGTAGCCCGCATTCTTGTGGATCATCGGGCTCATGATGAGCCCGCTCGCGGCCGACACCATCAGCGTATAGCCGTCCGGATCGGCGGATGCCGCCGCGCGCGAGCCGATCGTGTTGCCTGCGCCCGGCTTGTTCTCGATGAAGACATTCTGCCCGAGCACCGGTGGCAGCGCGTTGGCGAGCACGCGCGCCATCACGTCGACCGGCCCGCCGGCGGGCGTCGGCACGATGATGCGGATCGGCCGGGTGGGGTAATCCTGCGCGGAAACGGCGCCCGCCCACAGCAGCAGGGCGGCGGCAAGAGCGGCGCGGCGCATTGATGCTCTCCTCAGGACGTTTTGCCCGGAAGAGAGCCTAGCGCCGCGTTGGCGGATAGGTAAGACGCCTTCTCAGCCGGCGCGATCGATGGTGATCAGCCGGACCTTCGGATTGCCGAACTCGGTGCCGACGCAATTGGAATAGGGCCACGGTTGCTCATTGCAGGCCTTCATTGCGTCGGCGGTTGGCTTGGGCAGGGGCCCCGCGACCACGTCGGTGGTCGGCGCCGACAAAAGGGTGATCGCGGCGGCAATAGTGGCGGCAACCACGACGGCAGCGAGTGACTTCAACATGACAGCCCCCTGTTTCAGGCCTCGCCGGAGCGTTCGCTCTCGGCAAGAATGCAATACGAAAGGCGGCCTTTTGGTTCAGTGACACGAGTCACAAAACAGTGGATTTCCGGCTGCCTCCGACACATTGGTCGCGGTCGCCGGGGAAAAGGTTCAAGGCGCAAAGGCCGCGGTCTTGCGAGGCCAAAGAGGGCGGGTTAGACCCCGGTTTATGCCGAGAATCGCCCTTTACGCGGGGTCGTTCGACCCGGTCACCAACGGCCATCTCGACGTGGTGCGACATGCCGTCCGGGTCGCGGACCGGCTAGTGATCGCCATCGGCGTGCACCCTGGCAAGACCCCGCTGTTTACCGCCGAGGAGCGCACGGCAATGCTGCACGAGAACTGCGCGTCCTTTGCGCGCGAGGCCCACTGCGAATTGTCGTGCGTCACCTTCTCGAACCTGGTGATTGACGCGGCGCGCAAGGCCGGCGCGACCATGCTCATCCGTGGCGTGCGCGATGGCACCGATCTTGACTATGAAATGCAGATGGCGGGCATGAACGGCGCGATGGCGCCCGAGGTCGTCACGGTATTCCTGCCGGCTTCGCCGGCGGTGCGCCCGATCACCGCCACATTGGTCCGGCAGATCGCCGGCATGGGCGGCGACGTTTCGGCCTTCGTGCCGGCACCGGTTGTCGCGCGCCTGAAAAAGAAATTTGCGCGCTGATTGTCGCGCCGCCACAACGAGGAGTGCAATGATCACCCGCCGGTTCAAATGGATCTCTCTCGTTTTCACGCTGGTGCTCTTTGCAGCCCCCGCTTTCGCACAATCGGCGTTGGAAAATCCCGCGGGCCTGCGCGAGCAGGCACCGGCGACCTACAAGGCGCGATTCGACACGAGCAAGGGCGTGTTCGTGATCGAGGTGACGCGCGCCTGGGCGCCGAGAGGCGCCGACCGTTTCTACAATCTCGTGAAGAACGGCTTTTACGACAACACACGTTTCTTTCGCGTGATTTCCGGCTTCATGGTGCAGTTCGGCATCAACGGCGATCCCGGGATCATGGCGCGCTGGCGCGCCGCGCAGATTTCCGACGATCCCGTCTCCCAAAGCAATACGAAAGGTATGGTCACCTATGCGATGGCCGGACCGAACACGCGCACCAGCCAAGTCTTCATCAACTTCGGCGATAATTCGCAACTTGACCGGTCAGGCTTTGCGCCGTTTGGGCGGGTCGTGTCCGGAATGAACGTCGTTGAGGCGCTTAACGCCGAATATGGCGAGGGCGCGCCGAACGGCCGCGGTCCCAACCAGAGCCGCATCCAGAACGAAGGCAATGCCTATCTGTCAAAAGAGTTTCCGCGCATGGATTACATCAAGAAGGCAACCATCGAACGCTGAACTAGTCTGTCTGTCGTGTATTGTGAGAGGGAGTGATATGGCGAAGCCAGAAGATACGCTGACGCTGGAAACGACCAAAGGTAAAGTTGTGATTGAAATGCGCCCGGATCTTGCGCCGGGACATGTCGCGCGCATCAAGGAGTTGGTAAAGGACGGCTTTTACGACGGGATTGTTTTTCACCGCGTGATCGACGGCTTCATGGCGCAGACCGGTTGTCCGCATGGCACCGGGACCGGCGGCTCGGGCAAGAAGCTCAAGGCCGAGTTCAACAAGGAGCCGCACGTGCGCGGCATCGTATCGATGGCGCGCGCAAGCAATCCTGACTCGGGCGACAGCCAGTTTTTCATCTGCTTTGACGACGCCCGCTTTCTCGACAACCAGTACACAGTCTGGGGGAAGGTGATCGAGGGCATGGAGAACGTCGACAAGATCAAGCGCGGCGAGCCGGTCGAGAATCCCGACAAGATCGTCAAAGCGACGATGGGGGCGTAAGGCCCTTCCTTGCCCTTTCCCCATGTGGGAAAGGGTGGACCATGCGCACGGACCTCTTCGATTTCGCACTGCCGGCCGACCGCATTGCCTTGCGGCCGGCGAGCCCGCGCGATTCCGCGCGGCTGCTCGTGGTGAAACCGGGTGCGCCCAGCCTCGAAGACCGTGGGATCTCCGATCTTCCGGGACTGCTGCGCGCCGGGGACTGCCTGGTGGCCAATGACAGCAAGGTGATTGCCGCGCGCCTGCATGGACGGCGCATCGGGCGCGGAAGCGCCGAGCCGGCGATCGAGGCCACCCTGCACAAGCGCGTCGACGGCTCGCATTGGCGGGCGTTTGTGAAGCCCGCCAAGAAGCTTGAAACAGGCGATGTCGTGCGGTTCGGGACCGAGGGAAAAGTGTGTTTCCTTGGGGAACTGGATGCTCAAGTTTCACAAAAAGATGAGGGAGGGGAGATAGTCCTTTCCTTTTCCTTCCACGGGCCGATCCTGGATCAAGCGATTGCCGAGCGCGGCGAGATGCCCTTGCCGCCCTATATCGCCTCCCGCCGCGAGGCGGATGAGAAGGACCGTACCGATTACCAGACCCTCTTCGCCCAAGAGGAAGGCTCGGTGGCTGCGCCCACCGCGGGCCTGCATTTCACCGAAAAGCTGTTGGAAGGCCTGAAGACGCGCGGCATCGGCCTCGAGAAGGTCACCCTGCACGTCGGCGCCGGCACCTTCCTGCCGGTGAAAGCCGACGATACCGCGGGCCACACCATGCATGCCGAGTTCGGCGCTGTATCGGCTGCAACGGCGGACACGCTCAACGCGGTGCGCGCCAAAGGCGGGCGGATCGTCGCCGTCGGCTCGACTGCTTTGCGGCTGCTCGAGAGTGCCGCTGGCGAGGACGGGCGCCTGAAAGCGCTTTCCGGCGAGACCTCGATCTTCATCACGCCGGGCTACAAATTCCGTGCCGTCGACCTGATGCTCACCAATTTCCACCTGCCGCGCTCGACATTGTTCATGCTGGTAGCGGCGTTCAGCGGGTTGGACACCATGAAACGCGCTTATGCCCACGCGATTGAGACCGGATACCGGTTCTACTCGTACGGCGACGCGTGTCTGCTTTATCCTGCCGGCCGATGAGCAAGCCTTTCTCCTTCCAGTTGCTGAATACCGACGGTGGCGCGCGCCGCGGCGAACTCATCACGTCGCACGGGAAGGTGCAGACGCCGGCCTTCATGCCGGTCGGGACGCAGGCAACCGTGAAAGGCCTGATGCCGGACGACGTCCGTGAGACCGGCGCCGAGATCGTTCTCGGCAACACCTATCATCTGATGCTGCGCCCCGGCGCCGAGCGCATCGCGGCGCTTGGCGGCCTGCATAAGTTCATGAACTGGCCGCTGCCGATCCTCACCGATTCCGGCGGCTTCCAGGTGATGTCATTGTCGGAGTTGCGCCAGATCGACGAACGCGGGGTCACCTTCCGCTCGCATCTCGACGGCGCCATGGTGGCACTTTCGCCGGAGCGCGCGATCGAGATTCAGGGATTGCTCGGCGCCGATATTTCAATGCAGCTCGACGAGTGCCTGAAGCTTCCGGCCTCGTCAGAGGAAATCGCACGTGCAATGCAATTGTCGTTGCGCTGGGCCGAGCGCTCGAAACGCGCCTTCGACGGACGGGCAAAAGAGGGTTACGCCCTGTTCGGGATCGTGCAGGGCGGCGACGATCTCGTGTTGCGCGCCGAGAGCGCCCGCGCGCTAACCGAGATGGCCTTTCAGGGCTATGCGATCGGCGGGCTCGCTGTCGGAGAGCCGCAGGAGGTGATGCTCAAGATCGTCGCCGAGACGGCACCGGCTTTGCCGGGTGACCGCCCGCGTTACCTGATGGGCGTCGGTACGCCGCACGATCTGATCGAGGCGGTCAAACGCGGCATCGACATGTTCGATTGCGTGCTGCCGACGCGCAACGGTCGTCACGGTATGGCCTTCACGCGCTTCGGTCCGATCAATCTTGCCAATGCACGCCACGCAAATGATCCGCGGTCGCTAGACGAGGAGAGCGCGCATCCGGCCGCGCGCACATACTCGCGCGCCTATCTGCATCATCTGACCAAGGCCAACGAGATCCTCGGCGCAGTGTTGCTCTCAACCATCAATCTCGCCTACTACCAGGCGCTGATGGCCGGTATGCGCTACGCCATCGCAGCCGGCGACTTTGCCGAATTTCAGGCCGCCACCGAGGCGCAATGGGCGCAGGGCGATTTGCCATCGCTCTGAGGGTTGTCTCGTGGGTTGCCCTTCGCTAAAGGCAGCCCATGAACGTCCAGTCGTCGTTTCTCTCACATCGTCGCAAGCCGCATTTCAAGCTGCCGTCCGGCACCTGCGATTCGCACTGTCACGTCTTCGGGCCGGCGGCGAAATTCCCTTATGCGCCGAGCCGGCGTTACACGCCGGAAGATGCGCCGAAGGAAATGCTCGCCGCGCTGCATGGGCATCTCGGCATCGAGCGCGCGGTCATCGTACAGGCGAGCTGCCATGGCACGGACAACGCGGCGATGCTCGACTGCATCGCGTCCGACCCCGCGCGCTATCGTGGGGTTGCGATCGTCAACGACGGCTTCAGTGACAAGGATTTCGACAAGCTCGACGCCGGCGGCGTCCGCGGCGTCCGCTTTAATTTCGTGAAGCATCTCGGCGGTGCGCCGGACATGGTCGTGTTCAACCGGGTCATCGATCGCATCAAAGCTCGGGGCTGGCACTTGGTTCTGCATGTCGATGCGCCCGATATCATTCCACTGTCGGAGATGATGCGAAAGCTGCCGCTGCCGTTCGTCGTCGATCACATGGGCCGCGTGCCCTCGGCTGCCGGTGTCGATCAGCCACCGTTACGCGCGCTGATCGAGCTTTCGCGCCTGGAAAAATGCTGGATCAAGGTCTGCGGGTCGGAGCGAATCTCTATGCCGCCTTACGTGGCTGCAGTGCCTATCGCTCATGCGCTGGTCGAGACCGCGCCCGATCGCGTGCTGTGGGGCACCGATTTCCCGCATCCGAATGCGACCCACGAGGCCGACGAGGCCGATCTGGTTGATCTCGTGCCGCAATTCGCGCCCGATGCGCTGGCGCAAAAAAGCCTGCTGGTAGACAATCCGGCACGGCTTTATGGTTTTGGATCATAAAAAACAAAGATTGTGGAGGAGATGCACATGACCAATGGGATATTCCCGGCGAGCCGCCGGTGCGCGGTGCTGGCCGTGGCGGCGCTAATGATTGCGCCTTTGAGCGGCGCAAACGCGGCATGGCCGGAAAAGCCGATCAAGATCGTCTTGCCGTTCGGCGCCGGCGGCGTTGCCGACGTGACCTCGCGCATCATGGCGGACAAGCTCAGCCAGAAACTCGGCCAGCGCGTTGTCATCGAGAATATGCCCGGCCCGGGCGGCATCAATGCCGCGCGCGCCGTAATTACGGCACCGCCGGACGGCTACACGATGGCGCTGGTGACGAACGGCACGGCGATCAGTGTCGCCGCCTTCAAGAGCCTGCCCTTCGATCCCGTGAAGGACTTCGAACCGGTGTCGATGGTCGGCACTTTTGATCTCGTTTTCGTGGTCAACGGCGAGTCCGAGTACAAGACGCTTGGCGACTTCATCAAGGCGGCAAAAGCACAGCCCGGCAAACTGAATATCGGCACCATCGCCGTCGGCGGCACCCAGAATCTCGGCGCCGAGCTGTTCAAATCGATGGCCGGCCTCAATGTGCAGATCGTTCCCTACAAGAATTCACCTGACATCGTGGTGGCGCTGCTGCGCAACGACGTGCAGATGCAAGTGGATTTCCCGCCGGCGGTACAGGGCCAGGTCAATGACGGCAAGATCCGCATGCTGGCGACATCGAGCCCGCAACCGTCGCCGCTGCCGACGCTCAAAGGCGTGCCGACGGTCGATCAGGCCGGCGTGAAAGGCTTCGAGGTGATCTCCTGGAACGCCGTCGGCGCGCCGAAGGGTACGCCGAAAGACGTTATCGCCACGATGAGCAAAGCGATGCATGAAGTTCTCGCGATGCCCGACGTTAAGGAGCAGTTCGCCAAGGTCGGTGTGGTCGCGCATGCCAGCTCGGCCAACGAGATGATGAGCAGGCTCACTGGCGACATCAAGAAATGGAACGACGTGGTCGACAAGGCGGGCATTGAGCGGAAATAGATCGGCTACGTTCCGCAACCGCGAGGAATGATGAGTAAGACGAAACTCTCAGTCGCGATCGTCGGCGCCGGAATGGGCGGACTGGCGGTCGCGGCAACGCTGCGGCGTGTCGGCATCGACGTCCAGGTCTACGAGCAGGCGGCGCGCTTCGCGCGCATCGGAGCCGGCATCCAGATGATGCCGAATTCGATGAAGGTCCTGCGGGGCATCGGTGTCGAAGATCGCCTGCGTGCGACGTCATTTGCGCCTTATTCACATCTCAACCGCATTGCAGATAGCGGCGAGGTGACGCGCGAATTGCCTATGCCGGAAAGTCTCTACAACGCGCCTTATCTGTGCATGCACCGCGCCGACCTGCACGACGCGCTCGCATCCGTCGTGCCGCCCGAGATCATCCATCTCAACAAGAAGCTGGTCGGACTCGATCAGGTCGGTGGGCGCGTGATGCTGCGCTTCGAGGACGGCAGCACGGCCAGCGCCGATGCTGTTGTCGGCGCCGATGGCGTGCATTCGGTCGTGCGCGACATCGTGGTCGGGCCTGACACACCGATCCACAAAGGGCGCATCGCCTATCGCGCGGTCTTTCCGTCAAAACTGATGGGCGGCTTCGACATCGGCTCTTCTCGCACGAAATGGTGGGGCACCGACCGCCACATCGTCATCTACTACACCAACAAGGCGAAGGGCGAAGTCTACTTTGTGACCAGCGTGCCGGAGCCTGCCGAATGGCTGACGCGCGAATCCTGGTCCGCGAAAGGCGACGTCAAGGAATTGCGTGCGGCCTACGAAGGGTTTCACCAGGATGTCCGCAACGTGCTCAACGCCTGCCCGGACTGCCACAAGTGGGCGATCCTCGAGCGCGAGCCGCTGCGGCGCTGGAGCGACGGACGGGTCGTGCTGCTCGGTGACTCCGCGCATCCAATGACGCCGTACATGGCGCAGGGGGCGGCGACCTCGATCGAAGATGCCGCCATTCTTGCGCGCTGCCTTGATGCGGTGAATGGCGAAGATATCGACGGCGCGTTCAAGCGCTACGAGGCGCATCGAAAGCCGCGGACATCGGTGGTCCAGGCAATATCGAGCGCCAATACCTGGATGCGCGAGGGCGATGGCGACACCAGCTGGCTATACGGCTACGACGCCTGGAACGCCAACCTCGATCAGCCGGCGTCCAATCCGCAGATGAAGGCAGCCTAGTTACGGCCCGCCATAGAGCCAGGCTATACCCTCGTAGCTTTCTTCCGGCGTGCGCGGCGACAACGCCATTTCGCGCAACTCGGCGGTGACGCCCCGCGCGTGATAGACCTCGCCATAGACGCGCGCCATGATCTGCGTACGTCCCGTCCGCAAATAGCGCTCCTGCTGGTAGGCTTTGAAGGCCGTCGCCGGATCGTCAGGCGAGACCGCGACTTTTTCGGCGAGAACGATTGCATCCTCGGTCGCCATGCAGGCACCCTGCGCGAGATATTGCAGCATCGGGTGCGCGGCATCGCCGAGCAACGTGACGCGACCTTTCGACCAATCCTTCACCGGCTCACGGTCGCAGAGGACCCACATGCGCCAGGTTTCGATACGCTCGAGCATGCGCAGCACCTGCGGCACCTGCATCTTGAAGTGCTGCCACATCACATCCTTGCTGCCCTCGGCGTTCCATCCTTCCTCGTAATGATCGGAGTGGAAAACGGCGACGAGGTTGTAAAGCTCACCGCCCCGCAGCGGGTAGTGCACGAAATGCGTGCGCGGGCCGGCCCAGAGCACGACGTCGGGCCGCCAGAGATCTTTCGGCACATCCTCGCGCTTAAGAACGCCGCGATAGGCGATATGTCCGGAAACGCGCGGCTTGCCGTCGCCGACCAGATCTTCGCGGATTTTCGACCACATGCCGTCGCAGCCGATCAGCGCGCGGCCTTCGACGGTCTCACCGTTGTTGAGCGTGACGCTGACTCCGTCGCCATGATCTTTATAGGCGTCGACACGCCGGCTCGTCTCAAGTGTGATCAGGTTGCTGCCCTGACATGCTTTGAGAAAGGCGCTGTGGATGTCGGCCCGATGGGTCACCGCATAAGGCTGGCCGAACCGTTTGAAGAAAGCATCACCCAACGGGATATTGGTGATGAGTTTGCCGGTGAGCGCGTCGCGCATCTCTTGCGCTGGAGGACGGTGCGCGTCGGCCAGGATTGCATCTTTAAGCCCGACCTTTTCGAGCACGCGAAAGATATTGGGTCCCAGCTGGATGCCGGCGCCCACCTCGCGGAATTCGGGCGACTGCTCGAAAAGGCGGACGGGAAATCCCTTATGGGCAAGCGCGTAAGCGGTTATCAGGCCGCCGATGCCGCCGCCGGAAATGAGAAAAGGGGCGGAGCCATTCGTACGGGCCATGGGGTCACCTCAATCAACAACGCAAGAGAGGCCGACCATAAAACCTGAATTGACCCGACGCAAAGCATGCCGGGCATGAAAAACAAACCCGCCTGCGTAAGGGCAGGCGGGTCATGGCGGCGGCAGATTACGTCGGCTATTTCGTGACTTGACCGCGAATTTCCCCGGCCTTGTTGGCGGCCGTATGAATGTTCACGTACCACTTCCCGGCCATCAATTCCTCAGCCTGCGCGTCGGTCAGCGTTGCCGACCCTTCGAAAGAGCCTTTGTCGGCGCCGGCGATCGGCACCACGACGGCGCCGTTCTTTCCGGACTCGGCAGAATGGAAATGCGCAGCGGTTGCCGGCCCCGACAGACCGGTCACGCTGCCCTTCCAAGACAGCTGCTTGCTTGCAGTATCAAAAGCGGCGGTCACGGAGCCGCTGCCTTTGCTGTCGACCGGCGGGACTTCGTTCGAGGACTTCAGGTCGGCCTTTAGATTGATTGTCGCGGCGAGAGTGGGGGTGGCGAGCACGACCGCGGCCGCGCAGGCAAGGGCGGTCAGGCCTGACCGCACAAATGTCGTCGTCATAAGGCTCCTCCCTAGGAATGCGGAAAACGCATTACACACAGGAGGAACACTCTATACCCGGAACTATTCCGGGACGAATCTTCAATGAGATGTGAGCGGAATCGATGTGCTGGACAGCTGGCCGCAGGCCTCGCATTCCCAGTGATGGCGAATCTCGCCGCCCTCGACGAATTCTGAGGAAACCGGCGCGACCATCACGTCCCCGCAGTGCGGGCACTGCGCAGAAGCCGCGAAACTGCGAATGACGGAGAGCTTCGCCCGATATTCGTGGAGCTGCATATCATGGCCTCCTGATTCTCCCCGGTCCATACCCCTTCGTAAAGACACATCTTGGCAAGGGCGCGACGCTTTGATGAAACTGTGGTGACCAGTCCGATAAAATTTTACGATAGAAAAAACACGTCCGCGATATTTATGCGACCAGGCCATTTGACCTAGCACAGGTAATTGGCAGGTGCACGCGCCTCAGAAAATTTTCGACGATTTTACGATGACGGCGCGCAAATTGATGCGGTGCATCCAATCCGAATGGGCTAGACGCGCGCGGGATTGCGCCACCGCGCATTGAATTCAAGCATTGCCTGCTCGCGACTCACCGCGTAGCCCTGATTTTGACTGCTCTCGGGGCGGGCCGTGATCGTCCAGAACCAGGGCCGGCCTTCCGGCGCCTGCGGCGTCAGCGTGATACGCCCGACCAGTTGCTTGCCCTCGAAGACGTCATAGTCGTCCGATGACCATTCGCCATCACGGTTTCGCGAGGCGCGTACGAGTGTCAGCGATGCCGGCATAGGTGTGCGGGCCATGGTGTGTCCGGGCGACCATAGCCAGTATCGCGCTACGGCGCGACCGGTGCGCCTGGATGGACAAGGCGCAGCAGGCCGCTATCATTCTGCGATCCGATGTTCGGTCGATTGCAAAATGAATAAAATATTCGCCTGTATAGTGTTCACGGCGACGTCTGGTTTTTCGTTTGCCGTTGCAACGGCGATGCCGCTTGTGCCGATGGGGACGGAGCAGGCGAGGTTGACGATTCCGGTTGCTGACGGTTGTGGTTTCAACCGGTACCGGGACGCGCGCGGAATATGCCGCAAGAAATACGTGATCACGCGCCACCAGGGCCGACAGCCTGTTTACACCGGATGTGGCGGCCTAAATTCCCACCGCGTCTGCAATCTATATGGCCACTGCTGGATGGTCTGCGACTGAGATCGCATTTGTCGCAGGCCGGCGTGCCCCTGTTTGAGGTCGGGACCCCGAGCGTGCCTTGATTTAGGTTGATTCGCGTTACTAAGTGCCGCAAGCAAGGCCGAAAGCGCAGGTGTCTCGGGTGCAAATCGTCTCCTTCGTGGGCGCAGTGATTATCTCCGGCTGCGTCCTCTGTGGGGCGCCTGCCGCAGGCGGTTCGGCCAATGCGCAGACCGCCGCGGTGACCACCGCACCAGCCGCATCGCCCCCCGCCACAACCGCACTTCCGCGCGGGCGCGTCTATTTGTTCCGGGGCGCGCTGGGTCTGATCTTCTCGCGGGGAATGGACAAACTGGCTAAACGTATTGAAGAGGCCGGCGTAGCAGTGGACGTCAATGAATTTACGGTTTGTGCCTACGTTGCGGAGCGGGCCATTCGCGAATACCGCCAGGATCCCGCGCCCATCACTCTCATCGGGCACTCAATGGGTGGCTTCTGCGCTCTGCAGTTTGCAGAAAAACTGCGAGCCGAAAATATTCCGGTTAGTCTGATCGTCACGATCGACCCTGCTCACCTGATGCCGAAATTGCCGACGAACGTCGAGCGTTACATGAACATCTTCCTGGCACGCGACGTCCTGGGTGGCGGCGACGTCGAGCCTGAGAAAGGTTATCAGGGACACTTTTCAAGCTTCGATCTCTCGAAGCTAAAGGGAGTCCTGCATATCAATATCGACAAGATGGACATCATCCATACGCAATTGCTCACCAAGATTCTGCAGATCCCCGAGACGCCGGCCAGGCTCGAAGGCGAGGGCGTGCCCATCCGCTATGTTGTCCCGCCCGATGCCGCGGTCGATTTGTGGGACAGCGGCATGCCGGCTGTTGTTAGGCCGGGCGACACGCTGGAGACGGTTGCGATCAATTACCGCGTGCCTCTCTGGGCACTCACGCAGATCAATCAGATTCCGGAGGGCGCTGCGCTCGTGGCGAACCAGCGCGTTATCGTCCCGCGCCACCTCATTCCGCTCGTCGCGGTTACCGGGCAGTCACCGTCCAAGCGATAATTGCGGAAGCATGCGACTATTCGACGACAGAATTCACCGTGCCTACCGGTGATCCATTCGCATCCGGCTGGGCTTTGAAAGGCGGCGGAACGCCGATCCTTTGAGATACTGGCAGTGACTTCGATTCAAGTTGGCTGCTCACCAAGACCAAACCCGTAAAAAGAATAATTCCCATGGCCAGGAAGTAGGCAAGAAGAGGCATTCGCATTGAATTCTCCAACAAGACGCGCACTCGCTAGATTTATTTGCTCGTCGGCGCAAGGGAGCCCGACCATTAATCTTAAGCACAGGGGGCGATCGTCCCGCTAACGGCCGCATTTCCAAGCGTTTGCTGGTCGTTGCAGTCGAACGCAGACCAGCCCCTCGCCAGCCGCATATGCCCGGCGTGATTCGTCAGCGTCGAATTGCTGCCTGTTCAAACTCGAAGTGCCGAACTGATTTGGTGAGCGCGGATGGGATCGAACCATCGACCTACTGATTAAAAGTCAGTTGCTCTACCACTGAGCTACGCGCCCGTTTCCAGGATTGAGGGGTCGGTGTAGGGGCGGCCACCTGCCTGGTCAATAGGCCGATCCCGCCTATTTCCTTAACTCGCGCCTGTGCCCGGTGATTTGCTACACTGGGCCCGCCAAGGAGCGAGATCATGCCGATCGTGAACCGCGTCGCCGACCTTCATGCCGACATTACCGAGTGGCGGCGCGATCTGCACATGCATCCCGAGCTGCAGTACGACGTGCACCGCACGGCGGGGTCCGTCGCAGAGAAGCTCAAGGCGTTCGGCTGCGACGAGGTCGTGACCGGTCTCGGGCGCACCGGCGTGGTCGGCGTTATCCGGGGCAAGAAGGGCGTGCCCGGCAAGACCATTGGCCTGCGCGCCGACATGGATGCGCTTCCGATCGAAGAAGCGAACGACCTGCCGTACAAGTCGACTGTTCCGGGAAAGATGCACGCCTGCGGCCATGACGGCCATACCGCCATGCTGCTCGGTGCTGCCCGCTATCTTACGGAGACCCGGAATTTCTCCGGCACGGCCGTTGTCATCTTCCAGCCGGCGGAAGAAGGCGGCGGTGGCGGCAAGGCCATGGTCGACGATGGGCTGATGGATCGTTTTGGTATCGAGGAAGTTTTCGGGATGCACAACTATCCAGGGATGCCCGTCGGCGCATTCGGGATCCGTCCCGGACCGGTGATGGCGGCCGCCGACGCGCTGACCATCGATATCCAGGGTGTCGGCGCACATGCGGCGCGACCGCATTTCGGTGTCGATCCGGTTCTGGTAGGTGCGCAGATCATCAACGCTCTTCAGTCGGTCGTCTCGCGCAATGTCGACCCGCTTAAGTCGGCGGTCGTATCGATCTGCATGTTCCGCGCCGGCAATACCGACAACGTCATTCCCCAGACCGTGCAGCTGCGCGGCACCGCACGTAGTCTCGCCCCCGAGGTCCGCGATCTTCTGGAGAAGCGTCTGCCCGTGGTCGTGGAAAGCACGGCCACAGCGTACGGCGCAAAGGCCAAGCTGACCTACAAGCGCGGCTACCCGGTGCTGGTGAACCACGACAAGCAGACGGAGTTCGCCGCGTCGGTTGCCAGCCAGATTGCCGGTCAGGACAAAGTCGATACCGGGCTGCCGCCGATGATGGGCGCGGAGGATTTTTCTTTCATGCTCAACGCCCGGCCCGGTGCCTTTATCTGGATCGGCAACGGTGCGAGCGCGGGGCTACATCACCCATCATATAATTTCAATGACGAGGCGATTCCATTCGGAACCTCGTACTGGGTGAAGCTGGTCGAAACGGCGTTGCCCGCCTAGCGGCGGACGTTACTGGACGAGTTCGCCGGGGTTTTGTGTCGGGACGGGTTGCGGGGCTTTTGCCAGCGCGCCGTTGCGGCGCAGGACGGGAAGCAGCCGCGTGACACGCGCCTCGACGTTGCGCCAATAGGCGAAGTCATTGAGCTGCGTGCGCTCGATCACAGCAAGCCCGACTGCCGCGATGAACGGAAGGCTTTGCACGACGAGCACCAGTGCGAAAATGTTGATCTCACGCACTTCCTTGTAGTTCGTGAAGACCAGCACGATCGCTCCGAGTATCAGCAACCCGGCCAGCACCGCTTCCCAGAATGCGTGGAAGTCCGTGGTGCGGCGCAGCCCGCCTTTCGATGTACGCACGAAGGGTAGGCGGTCCTTGATCATGCCGAAACCGACGGCGCGGGCAACCGTCCATTGTACCGACATCGCCGCGAAGACTGATCCGAGCAGCTGACCGATGCGCGGCCGCACGCGCAATTGGTAGAGCGTGGCAAAATGCACGACCGAGACGATGAAGCTGACGATGATCGGCGTCGTCAAAATGCGGTCGGGCACCGCAATGTCGAGGAACGCCACGACTGGCACCCAGATGATATTCAGGATCGCCACCACGACACCGATGCTTTCGGCGCCGAGCCAATTGAGCCAGCCGAGCGCGAATTCGCGCTTTTGATCGCGGTTGAGCCGGCTGGCGCCAGGCAGGAATCGGCGCCAGTGCTTCTTCATAATCTGGAAGCCACCATAGGCCCAGCGGTTGCGCTGTTTCTTGTAGGCCTCGAAGCTGTCCGGCAGCAATCCGTGACCGTAACGACGATTGGTGTAATGCGTCTTCCAGCCGAGTTCGAGAAGAGTGAGCCCAAGATCTGTGTCTTCGCAGATTGTGTCGCTTGACCAGCCACCGGCCGCCTCGATCGCCTGGCGCCGGATCAGGCACATCGTGCCGTGCACGATGATCGCATTGAACTCATTGCGCTGAACCATGCCGATGTCGAAGAATCCGGCGTATTCGCCGTTCATCGCGTGGTGCATGACGCTGCGCTCGCCATCGCGATGATCCTGCGGCGCTTGGACAAGGCCGACCGCCGAGTCGTTGAAAAGCGGCACAAGGTCCTTGAGCCAGTCGGGCTGCACCACGTAGTCAGCGTCAATGACGCCGATCACCTCGGCATTCGCGGCCGTATGCGCCAGAGCGAGACGCAATGCGCCTGCCTTGAAGCCAGCGAGGTTGTCGTCACGCACAAATTTGAAGCGGTCGCCGAGTAGTCGGCAATGTTCTTCGACTGGCAGCCACATGGCCGGATCGGGCGTGTTGTTGATGACGATGATGCACTCGAAATTCGCGTAGGCGAGCCGTGAGACCGCGTCGAGCGTCTGTTTGAGCATCTCGGGCGGCTCATTATACGCCGGGATATGGATCGAAACTTTCGGCAGATAGGCCTCAGGGACGAGCGCCGGGCTACCGATCAGGCGCAGCGGCTTGCGGCCGAAAGCGATGGCGGCAATTTCCTCGATGCGCGCAAGCGCAATGATGATCAACGGGATCAGGAGAATTATGCCGAGGCCAAGCGCAAACGCAGCGCCCGGAACAAAATAGTGACCGTTCCAGTACGCAAAGACCGCGGCGAACCACGCGCCCACGACGTTCGCGGCGCCTGTGAGAATTGTGGCTTGCCACAACGTGACGGCACTCATCGCAAGCAGCGGCAGCGAGAGCAGCACGCTCACGAGAATGGCAATCGCCGCAAGCTTCCAATGATCGGGTTCGGTGATCGGGCCGGTCCAGCTGAATTTGGGATGGCGCGACGCGTCGAAAATTCCCCAATAGGGTCCGACCCCGCCTTCGTTCGTCTTCCACTGCTGGTCGATCGCTTCGACGATGTTGTAGTCCATGCCGTAGGCTTCTGCGCGCGCCACGAAGTCGCGCAGCACGACGGCCTGCTCGATGCGGCCGGGATTGGCTCGATGCATATTGTAGCCGGCGCTCGGCCAGCCGAACTCGGCGATGACGATCCGCTTGCCGGGATATGCTTTGCGCAGCTTGTCGTAGATGATGACGGTCTGATCGACCGTCTGCGTCTCTGAGAAGCCTTCCCAGTAAGGAAGAATGTGCGCGGCGATATAGTCGACGGCGGAAACGAGCTCGGGGTGCTCGATCCACACGTGCCAGATTTCGCCGGTGGTGACCGGAACGCTGGTCGAGCGCTTCACGCGCTGGATCATCTGAATCAGGTCGCTGACCTTTTGCTCATCGCGGTAGATCGTCTCGTTGCCGACGATGATACCGTTGACGTTACTGTGACGCTTTGAGAGATCGATCACCGAGCGGATCTCGCGCTCGTTGCGATCCTGATTTTTGTCGATCCATGCGCCGGCTGTAACGCGCAGCCCGAATTCCGAAGCTATGCCCGGTACGAGTTCGACACCGCTGGTCGCCGAGTATGTACGGATTGCGCGCGTGTAAGGCGCGAGAAGCTTGAGGTCGGAACGGATTTGGGCGGCTTGCGCCGTGGTGCCGGAATCAGGATGCGCGGATCCTTTGAACGGCGCGTAGGAAACGCTCGCGAGCTGCCCTTCGAAGTTGGGGGCGCGAACCTCGTCGCGCATTAACGCCCACAACCCGACATGCACGCACGCCACAAGGGCGATCACGGCAGCGACGGTGCGCATAGAACTCAAAACCAAGCGGGGCAGGATGGCAGACCCCTGAGCCCGTCCCCTGGGCTCAGCCGATACTCCGTCTGCGCAAGCAAAACGTAGCGCGGCATAAGGTGACGATTCAAGTAACTAGCCGACATGGCAATTCCTAGGCACTTGCATGGCGCCCCGATGAAATTCAGTCGTTAGGGAAAACGCCGGCTAGCGCTGGGTGGTTCCGCCCGACGTGGCCGCTGGCGGTTGGGCCGGCGGCGCGGCAGCCGTGGCAGGGGCGGGCTCAAGATTAGGGTTAAGCCAGCACCCGTGAACGCGGCCGTTCAGCGTCTCCTGCTGCTTCGGATCGATGTTTCCTTGCCGGACCAGGCAGCGGAAAGTGGCCTGGATATGCGGACCCGGGCAGCCGAAGCGGTCGTAAAGGTCGAGATGCCGGAAGGCCGTATCGAGGTCGTCGCGCCAGAGCAGGCTAACCACGCGGCGGCCGAGCCAGACGCATTCCGGGTTGCCGGCCGGCCCGCTCAAGGCGCGGGAAGCCTCGGCGATTTCGTCGATCTTCTTCTGGCCTTCCTTCGCGGTATCGGCCTTCGCGGCATCGGTGGCCGGTTTCTGCGGCTCGGGTGGCTTGCCGTTCCCGCTTTGCGCAAAGGCTGCCGGAGCGAAGATAGTCAGAGCGGCCGCACAGCAAAGCACGGCAAAAACCTGACGCAACTCGAAAGAAAACAGCATTGTCCCCGTCGGATGTGTTTTTACTTGGTCTTACGCCGTCCCTCGCGCCCTGTTTGCAACCGGATTGGGACGCTAATACGGCGGTGTTTTCTCTGATGAATTTGCCCCGCGTGCACTGACGGCGCGCATTAACCTGAATTCCAAGTTCCAAGACTTGGCCTCAACCCGGAGCCTTTGTCCAGCGTAACCAGAAACCTTGCTTAAGACCGATCGCCTTGGCAGGGGCGGCCACGCGCGATAAGTCGGGCAGCAACCATCGACCTCATTGTTCGGGCTTCAGATGCGTCATGCTCTCACCTGCCTCGCCCTTGTGGCGATGGCGATTGCCGGTGTCTGGGTTTGGCTGGGTAGCCCGGTTCTCATGCCGTACCCCCAGGCGGGGCGGGCGGAAAAGCTCTATTGCGTGTCCTACACGCCGTTTCGCGGGCTGCAGACGCCCCTTGACCCGTCGACCATGATCCCGGCGGCCCAGATCGACGACGACCTGGCCCGGCTATCGGAAATCACAGACTGCGTCCGCACATACTCGGTCGATTTTGGTCTCGACCAGATCGCTGGAATTGCCGCCAAATACGGCCTGAAGGTTATGCAGGGGCTATGGCTGTCCAGCCATCCCGCGAAAAACAACTACCAGATCGAGACCGCGATCGCGCTTGCGAACAGATACCCAGGCACCATCCGCGCCCTCGTGGTTGGCAATGAGGTCCTGCTGCGCGGCGACATGACCGCGACCGACCTCGCGCGGACGATCCGGACGATCAAGGCACGCGTCCGGGTGCCCGTGACCTATGCCGACGTCTGGGAGTTCTGGCTGCGCAACAGCGACATCGCCAATGCCGTCGATTTTGTCACCATCCATATATTGCCCTATTGGGAGGATTTTCCAATTTCCGCCGGCCGGGCCGGAGCGCATGTCGATACTATTCGCCGGCAGGTCGTCAACGCGTTTCCACGCAAGGAGGTTCTCATCGGCGAAGTCGGCTGGCCGAGCGCCGGCCGCATGCGTGAAGGCGCGCTGCCATCGCCGGTGAACCAGGCAAGGGTCATCCAGGATGTGCTCGCGCTCAGCAAGCGTGAGAATTTCCACGTCAACGTCATTGAAGCTTTCGATCAGCCGTGGAAACGCGCTCTCGAAGGGACGGTCGGCGGTCATTGGGGATTGCTTGACGGCTATTCACGCGTGCCGAAATTCGGCTGGGCGCAGCCGGTCTCCAATCATCCATTCTGGATATGGCAGGGCTTCGGCGGGATCTTGTTTGCCGTCATTATCTTCGGCGCGGCGACCTATGTGCGCGACGAAAACGTCGGCACTTTGCAATGGCTGGGCGTCAGCGCGAATGCGCTCGTTGGGGGAGCGCTCATCGGGTGGACGATCGAAAACATTCCGATCGAGAGCCTCGGCGTTGCGGGTTGGGCTCGTTCCTTGATGCTCGCCGCAGTCGCATTCTTGGCGCCGGTCGTTTTGAGCATGGCGATCATGCAAAAGGGTCTCGTCCCTAGCTTCGCGCAATTGCTCGGACCGAAAGAGCAGCGTGCGAGCGAGCCGCTCGGTCGCGCCGCCGGTGCCGTATTGCTCGCTGTGATGCTGCTGGCTTTCCTTGTCGCGCTCGGTCTGGTGTTCGATCCGCGCTACCGTGATTTTCCCTTTGCACCGTTCACTGCGGCGACCCTGCCTTTCGTCGTCCATGGATTTCTTGTTGGCCGCGCGAAAGGGACACGTGGTATTGCGGAAATGTCTGCGGCCTGCGTGCTGGCGCTGTCAGCGGTCTACATTGTCTTCAACGAAACCTTTGCCAATTGGCAGTCGCTATGGGTCTGCGCGGTTCTGGCGGCTCTGGCATTCAATCTGGCTCAGGTGCGCGACGCGCAAAGCTGAGCACCAGCAGGCCGATGGCGAGGGAGGACAGTCCGACGTTATAGAGAACGACTCCGAAACAGGCCGCTGCGAGCGCAATTGCGAACAAAAAAAGCGATGGCCTCAGCAAATTCACTGCGGCCACCACCAGCGCGGCCCAGCCAAAAGCGGAATACGTGAACAGCGCGATGGTGATCTGGCGCGTAAAGCAGAGCCACGTGTTTAGTCCGGCCTGGCAGGCAAGTCCGACCGTCGATTGCTCGACCGCGAGATAGCGCATGTAGAGCGCGTAACCGATCGAGCAAAGTCCGACGATCAGCAGCCAGTTTGTCGCCCGCGCGCTCGGAAGAAACAGTTTCATACGGTCAGTATGGCGGTGCAGTGCCGCGGCAATCAACGCTGCGCAATCTGTTCGCCCTCAAACTTGACTGCGCGGCAAGGCGTGTGTGCGGCATTGAAGTGCGCGCAGAGCCCGGTGGCGGCCGGGCTGTTGGGCAGCGGGCCGACCACGAGCCGGTAGCCCGTTTTGCTCTGGCGGCGCTCAGGCGCTGCCAGTGGGTGCAAGTTGATCAGAAGCGGACCAAAATTGGCCTTCACGGTTGTCCAGCGTTGCTGCACGCCATCGAGCGTCAATGCACCGCCGAGATCGAGACCGAACTCGTTCGTGCTCGGCTCCGGCCCGGCGGAAGCCTGCGCAGCCGCGGCGCGTTCGGGCGGCAGAGGCACAGATGAGGTGATGGCGGGGTCGAGTTTGGCTTCGGGTACAGCCGCCGCTGGCGTCGCAGTGGCCCCCGGTGGGGCAGTGCTCGGCTGTGGCTGTGATGCGGGGGCTGCCGCTCGTGTGGCAAGGACGGCCGCAGTGGCAGCGGCCTGCCGTTTGATGGCCCCTGTCATGTCGTCAACGCTACTTTGAAGCAGCGCGATGCGCCCGGCGAGCCGGTCACGGTCAGCATTCAAGGCGCGGACCTGCGCGGTCAACATCTGGGTTTCCAATTCAAGCTGAGCGACGCGGGGAGGCATTTGTGCGACAGCACTCGGCTCGCTAGAGGCGAAAATCGAGCGCAGACGGTCGGTTGCGGTCTGGGTCTGACTCGTTATTGCAAGCGCGCTCAGCGCAACGGCCGTCGCCAAGCCCCAACCGCACAGCCAGAGCAGGGTGGAAAAGTCGCGCCCGCGTTTGCGTGGCTCGCGCAAATCGATTTCAGCCGACGCCGGCTCGCTCGCCATGGGGTCCTCGATGGACGAATCATTGAAAACATTAACAGAATCCGCCCAATCCCGCTTTTGCCGTCTTTCACGATGTCTTGGTATCGGGCTTTTGCCTGTCAGCCACCTCGGCTATGGGATGCGTCAAGTACGGTAACGAGAACCAAAATCCGGATGCCTCGTCGATCATGCCTTGCCATTGTGCTCGCTGCCGGCGAGGGCACGCGAATGCATTCGCGCAGGCCCAAGGTCATGCATGAATTGGGCGGGCAGACATTGCTGGCGCATGTCATTGCTGCCGCGAAGTCCGCAGGTACCCGCGACATCGCCGTCGTCGTGGGACCTGACCACGATACCGCTCGCGGGGAGGTGGAGCGGATCGCGCCAGAGGCGCAGATTTTTGAGCAGCGCGAGCGGCGCGGCACAGCCCACGCCGTTCTTTCGGCGCGCAAGGCGATCGCCCGCGGCGCTGACGATATTCTCATTATATTCGGCGATACGCCGCTGGTGCAACCGCAGACGCTTGCGAAACTGCGTCAGGCGCTGGCAGATGGGGCCGCCGTAGCGGTGCTTGGATTCAGCCCGGCGGATCCAAAGGGCTATGGCCGGCTTTTGCTGCATGGGAACGAGCTTGTCGCAATCCGCGAGGAGCGCGAGGCCTCGCCGGAGGAGCGCAAGATCGGCTTCTGCAATGGCGGGCTGGTGGCACTTGCCGGCAATCACGCGCTCGGCATCCTGAGCCGGATCGGCAACAAGAATGCGAAAGGCGAATACTATCTCACTGATGCCGTGGCCATTGCCCGTGACATGGGCTTGAAGGCTAAGGCGATTGAAACCTCGGAGGACGACGTGCGTGGAATCAACACGAAGACGCAGCTCGCCGAGACTGAAGCGGTGTTGCAGCAGCGGCTGCGCGCTGCCGCGATGGAAGCAGGCGTGACCATGGTCGCACCTGAAACGGTGTTTCTGTCAGCGGACACGAAATTCGGCAAGGACGTCACCGTCGAACCGAACGTCGTGTTCGGACCGGGCGTCACGGTGGAGGACGGTGCAACCATCCGATCGTTTTCCCATATTGAGGGATCGCGTGTCGGCAAGGGCGCACGCGTCGGCCCGTTTGCACGGCTGCGGCCTGGCGCCGACCTTGGCAAGGACGTGCACATCGGAAATTTCGTCGAGGTCAAGGAGGCCAAGATCGAGTCTGGTGCGAAGGTCAATCACCTGACCTATATCGGCGATGCGCGGATAGGCGAGGGTGCAAATGTCGGAGCCGGCACCATCACCTGCAACTATGACGGCGTAGCAAAGCATCGTACCGAGATCGGGAAAGGCGCGTTCATCGGATCAAACACCGCGCTCGTTGCACCGGTCAAAGTGGGCGACGGAGCCTATATCGGTACCGGAACTGTCGTGACCCAGGATGTTCCGGCCGGCGCGCTCGCGATCGGGCGTACGAAGCAGACGGTTAAGGAAGGCTGGGCAAAGCGCTTGCGGCAGGTGAAAGCCTTGGGCAAGGACCTGACAGGGAAGAAGCCAAAAAAGTCATGAAGCCTGGGCGTCCGTTGTCGAAGAACAATGTCACACGGCGAAATGCGTTTTGATTTCCTCGGGCTTGGTGGCAGCGGCTAAACCATAAGCGAGTGGGCAAAGGGGCCATCCAGGCGGATGTGCGGGATCGTCGGAATTCTCGGAAACAATCGGGTTGCGGGCCAATTGGTCGACGCGCTCAAGCGCCTCGAATATCGCGGCTACGACTCGTCCGGTGTCGCCACGCTTGAGAAAGGCGTGCTTGGCCGCAGGCGTGCCGAAGGAAAGCTCCGCGCGCTCGAAGATCGTCTAGAGCGAGAACCACTCGGTGGCACGATCGGCATTGGTCATACGCGCTGGGCGACCCATGGCCGGCCGACTGAGGACAATGCCCATCCGCACGCAACCGATCTGGTTGCCGTCGTGCACAACGGCATCATCGAGAATTTTCGCGAGTTGCGAGAGACGCTGACCAAAAGCGGCAGTAAATTTTCCAGCGACACCGACACAGAGGCGGTGGCGCATCTCGTCACGCAGGAAATGAAAAGCGGCAAGTCACCGGAAGACGCCGTTGCGGCCTCGCTCAAGCAGCTACGCGGGGCTTTTGCGCTCGCGTTTCTCTTTACCGGCAAGGACGATCTCCTGATCGGAGCACGAAAGGGCTCTCCTCTTGCGGTCGGTTACGGCAATGGCGAGATGTATCTCGGCTCCGACGCGATCGCGCTTGCGCCATTTACGGACACGATCAGCTATCTCGAAGACGGCGACTGGGCGGTGCTCACGCGCAAGGGCGTGCAGATTCGCGACGAACAGGATCGTAAGGTCGAGCGTCCGGTTCTCAAATCCACGGCATCCGCGCAACTGGTCGACAAAGGCAACCATAAGCACTTCATGGCGAAGGAGATTCACGAACAGCCGGAAGTGGTCGGTCACACGCTTGCGCATTACATCGACATGATCAACGAACGGGTTGCGCTGCCGGGTGCACTACCGTTCGAATGGAAAAAACTGAAGCGGGTCTCGATCTCGGCCTGCGGCACGGCATTCTATGCGGGGCTGGTCGCCAAATACTGGTTCGAGCGCTTTGCGAAGCTGCCGATCGAAATCGATATTGCCTCGGAATTCCGCTATCGCGGCGCGCCGCTTGAACCCGGCGATCTCGCCGTTTTTATTTCCCAGTCGGGGGAGACCGCCGACACGTTGGCGACGCTGCGTTATGCGAAAGAGAACAAGCAGCACATTCTTTCGGTGGTCAACGTTCCGACCTCGACGATCGCGCGCGAAAGTGACGTCGTCATGCCGACATTGGCAGGACCGGAAATCGGCGTCGCGTCCACCAAAGCCTTCACCTGCCAGCTTAGCGCGCTGGCCTGCCTTGCGATTGCGGCGGGGCGTGCACGTGGTGTGCTGTCGGCGGCCGATGAGCAGAAACTGGTGCATGCGCTCGTCGAGACGCCGCGCCTGATGGCGGCGGCGCTTGCGCTTGAGCCCCAGATCGAGAAACTCGCGCAGAATCTTGCGAAAGCCCGCGACGTGCTTTACCTCGGCCGCGGGACCAGTTTTCCGATCGCGCTCGAAGGCGCACTCAAGCTCAAGGAAATTTCTTACATTCACGCCGAGGGCTATGCGGCAGGGGAGCTTAAGCACGGGCCGATCGCCCTGATTGACGAGACGATGCCGGTCATCGTGATTGCGCCTTATGACAATGTGTTCGATAAAACCGCATCGAACATGCAGGAGGTTGCCGCGCGTGGCGGCAAGATCATCCTGGTGACGGACCCGCGCGGCGCAAAAGAAGCGGCAATCGCATCCGTCGAAACCATAACCTTGCCCGACATGAGCTCGACGGTCACGCCGCTGGTATATGCAATCCCGGTGCAATTGATTGCCTATCATACGGCAGCCGCAATCGGCACCGATGTGGACCAGCCGCGGAACCTCGCAAAATCGGTCACGGTGGAATAAACTGACGTCATGTCCGACCCGGCAAGCAATCCCAGCAATCCATTGACCGTGGACGTTCCAAAGGTCGCAACCCCGCATACGAGCGTTGCCAGCCGGCTACGCAATTATTTCCTGACCGGCCTCATCGTCGCGGGGCCCCTGGCCATAACGGTCTGGCTGATCTGGTCGCTCATTACTTGGGTCGACGGCTTCATGCGGCCGATCATTCCGCCGGACTACCGGCCGGAGAGTTATCTGCCGTGGCCAATTCCGGGAACGGGGCTAATTATTGCGGTGATCGGACTGACGCTGCTCGGATTCCTCACGGCAAATCTCGTTGGGCGTACGTTGGTCGGCTGGGGCGAGGGTGTACTCGATCGCCTGCCGATCGTGCGACCGATCTACAAGACAATGAAGCAGATTTTCGAGACATTGTTTTCGAAGACCGGTTCGAGTTTTCGCAAAGTGGCCCTGGTGGAATTCCCGGCGCCGGGCATGTGGTCGCTGGTATTTCTGTCGCAGCCACCAAGTGCCGATTTGGTCAAAAAGCTGCCATCCGGCGAGCATGTGTCGGCCTTCATGCCGTGCACACCCAACCCGACAACCGGATTCTTCTTTTATGTGAAGCGCAAGGATCTCATCGAACTTGACATTTCGGTCGAGAACGCGATGACGCTTCTGATTTCCGCCGGCATGGTGCAGCCCGAAGGGGAGGTACAGAAAAATTTAGCCGCGCTTGCCATCAAGGCGAAGGCGGCGCGTGCCAAGCGCAAGGTCGAGGCGGCCGAATGATTCAGCCGGCCCTGATCAATTTGACCGCTTCGTCTTTCCCAAAAATATAGAGCAGATGACGCAGCGCCTCGCCGCGCGTCTCTGACAGGGTGGGGTCGCGCGAAAGCATATGTGCCGCATCGTCGCGCGCGGCGCCGAGATATTTTCCGTGCAGCTCGGGTCGGGCAATCTGAAAGCCTGGCCAGCCGCTTTGCCGGGTGCCCAGAAGGTCGCCTTCGCCGCGCAGGCGCAGGTCTTCCTCGGCGATCCGAAAGCCGTCTTCGGTTTCACGCAAAATGGCAAGCCGCGCTTTTGCGGTCTCGCCGAGCGGCGCCTTGTAGAGCAGCAGGCAGGTGGACGCGCTAGGTCCACGCCCGATGCGGCCGCGCAGCTGGTGAAGTTGTGCCAGCCCGAAGCGCTCGGCGTGCTCGATCACCATGATGGTGGCCTCGGGCACGTCGACGCCGACCTCGATGACGGTCGTCGCGACGAGCAGCCGTGTCTCTCCGGCGGCGAACCGGGCCATCGCGGCATCCTTGTCGGCGCCTTTCATGCGGCCATGCACGAGGTCGACTTGTTCGCCGAATTTTTTGCGCAGCTCCTCGAAACGCGCCTGCGCCGCCGCCAGATCGATTTTTTCCGATTCATCGACTAGAGGACAGACCCAGTAAGCACGTTTGCCTTCTCCAAGCGCGCGACCGACCGCATCTTCCACGTCTGCAAGACGGGAGAGCGGAATGGCGCGGGTGTCGATCGGTTGCCGTCCCGGCGGCTTTTCACGCAACTCCGAGATATCCATGTCACCGAAATAGGTGAGCACGAGCGTGCGTGGGATCGGCGTCGCCGTGAGCACCAGCACGTCGACGGCTTCGCCTTTCTGCGTCAAGGCGAGCCGCTGATGAACCCCGAAGCGGTGCTGTTCATCGACCACCGCGAGCGCGAGATCGTGGAATGCAACGTCCTCCTGGAACAGGGCATGCGTTCCAACAAGAAGGTCGAGATCGCCGAGCGCCAGGCGATCGAGAATGTCCTTGCGGGCAGGCCCGCGCTCGCGGCCGGTCAGAATGGCAACGCGAATGCCGGCGGCGTCGGCGAGCGGCGCGATTGTCGCAAAATGCTGGCGTGCCAGGATCTCGGTCGGCGCCATGATGGCGGCCTGCCGTCCGGCCTCGATGACGCCCGCCGCCGCGGCAAATGCCACTACCGTTTTTCCGGATCCGACGTCGCCTTGCAGCAGACGCAGCATCCGTTGCGGCAAAGCGAGGTCGGTGGTGATGTCGTCGAGCGCCTTTTGCTGCGAATGCGTGAGCGTGTACGGCAGCGCCTTCAATATGCGCCCCCGCAGGCGGCCCTCGCTGGCGCTGCCGCGGCCGGGTTGACGGCGCATGTGTGTGCGCACAAGCGCAAGCGCGAGCTGTCCGGCTAGCAATTCGTCATAGGCTAGCCGCGTCCATGCAGGGTGTTCGGGGAGGATGTCCCCTGGCTGATTTGGGCGATGAAGATGCCGCAAGGCCGAATTGAAATCCGGAAATTTCTCGCGCGCGATCCAGGCTTCGTCCTGCCATTCGGGGATCGTGGGAAGACGGGCGAGGGCGCTGTCCATTGCGCGGCGCACATTGCCCAGCGCCAACCCTTCGGTGAGGGGATAGACCGGCTCGACCAGTGGGAGCGCGGCAAAGCCGGTTTCATCGACGACGCGGTCGGGGTGAACCATCTGCAGCATGCCATCGTAGAATTCGGCAGTACCGGAGACGTATCGGGTCTCCCCGACCGGCAACAGCTTCTCCAGATAATCTCGGCGCGCATTGAAATAAGTGAGGGTGATGTCGCCGGTATCGTCGTGCGCGTATACGCGGTAGGGCGCGCGGGAACGGTGCGGCGGCGATGGGCGGTGCTTGTCGACCGTCACCGAAACCGTGACGACCTGGCCGGGCTGCACATCCTGTAGTTTAGGGCGGGCGCGCCTGTCGATCGCACCCGACGGCGTGTGGAACAGCAGATCGACGACGCGCGGCGCATCGCGGTCGAGCAGCCGCGCATAGAGCTTCTCCAGCTTTGGCCCGACGCCCGTCAGGCTCCTGAGTGAAGCAAACAAAGGATTGAGCGCCAGCGGCCGCATATGGACATGCTGGCTTGTGCGGAATTTCGGCGCAATGCAGCCCTGTGCAAAGGGGCGGCTGACATCGCAGTGCGAGGCCTCTATATAAACCCACCCGGCCCCGTCCGGGTTTTTGGCGTTGGAGACACGCGGTGACCACAGGAACGAACCTTTCGAGCGAGGGCCTAGATCCACGCCGACGCCGTCTGCTCTTTCGCTGCTGGCATCGCGGCATTCGCGAAATGGACCTTGTGCTCGGTGGGTTTGCCGATGCGCACCTGACGTCCCTGACCGAGGCGGAGCTCGACGAGCTCGAGCGCTGGCTTGAGGTCCCGGATCAGCAGATTTTTGCCTGGGTCAATGGAATGGAAATGACGCCGCAGGAATTCGACACCGTGCTCTTTCGCCGTCTGTGCGATTTCCACCGCAAGGAGAGGGCGTGAGTACGAGCGGTAAATCACCTGCGGCATTGCTGAAGCCCGGAAGACCGCTCGTCCTTGCGCAGGTCGCGGACGGCGCCGAAGGGCTGGTGCTCGCCGATCTTGCGCGCGCGATCGCTGCCGGCAAGGACGCGCCGGCTGTGTCACTCGCCGTCATTTGCCGGGATGGACAACGTATGGCGGCGCTGTCGCGCGCGCTGACCTTTTTCGGCCCCGATATCGAGTTCATGGAATTCCCGGCATGGGACTGTCTGCCTTACGATCGTGTCTCACCGAATGCGGCCGTGGTCGCGCAGCGCATGACCGCGTTGTCGCGCCTCGTTCGCGTGAAAGGGCGTGACAAGCCATCCATCCTGCTGACAACGATCAACGCCGCGCTGCAGCGTGTGCCGGCGCGCGACTTTGTGTCGACGCATGCGTTGTCGGTCGCGCCCGGCAATGTCATCGGCATGCAGGGGATCGTCGACTGGCTTGAGCTCAATGGCTTTATCCGCGCCTCGACCGTGCGGGAGCCGGGCGAGTATGCGGTGCGGGGCGGCATTCTCGACCTTTATCCGCCGGGTCTGGATATGCCCGTCCGTCTCGATTTTTTCGGCGACGCGCTTGAAACAATCCGTGTGTTCGACGCGCAGACCCAACGCAGCGAAGAACAGCTGCGGCGGCTCGATCTTGTGCCGGTTGCGGAGTTTCAGCTCATCACTGAGACCATCCGCCGTTTTCGCACGGGCTATATCGCTGAATTCGGCGCCACGACGCCGGACGACCTTCTCTATGAATCGGTCAGCGAAGGCCGCCGCTACCCCGGCATGGAGCATTGGCTGCCGCTGTTTCACGATCGGCTCGAGACGCTGTTCGATTTTCTGCCGCGGACGACCGTCGCACTGGAGCATCTCGCCGAGGACGCGGCGCATGAGCGCTTTTCACAAATAACCGACTATCACGATGCGCGCCGCGATGCCCTCAAGCGGGGCGTTTTGCCGGTCTACAAGCCGTTGTCGGCGGAACGGCTTTATCTTGGCGAGCAGGAATGGAAAACGCGCCTCGATGCGTTCGCGCTGGCGCGGCTCACGCCATTTGCTGTGCCGGAAGAGAATGCAATCGAAGTGGGTGCGCGGGGCGGGCACAATTTCGCGGCCGAACGCGCCGAGCCGGGCGCAAACATCTTCGAGGCGGTGAGCACCCATGTGCTCGCGTTACAGGCGGCAGGCAAACGCGTGGCAATCGCGTTGTGGAGCGATGGTGCGCGCGAACGCATGAGTCACGTGCTCGCCGATCACAAGCTCCACAATCTCACACCGGTTTCCAATTGGAGCGCGGCGCTGGCCCTTCCGAAGACGTCGGTTGCGCTCGCAGTCCTCGGCATCGAATCCGGTTTCGAGACCGAAGATGCGGCGATCATCAGCGAACAGGACATTCTCGGCGACCGGCTGGTGCGGCCGCGGCGCGCCGCCAGGCGCGCTGAGAATTTCATCGCCGAGGCGACCAGCCTCGCGCCCGGCGATCTCGTGGTGCATGTCGACCACGGCATCGGCCGATTTGCAGGGCTGCAGCCCATCGAGGCGGCAGGCGCCCCGCACGACTGCCTGGAAATTCATTACGCCGAAGACGCCAAGCTCTATCTGCCGGTCGAAAACGTCGACCTTCTCTCGCGTTACGGCTCGGAGGAGGCAACCGTCGATCTCGACCGGCTCGGCGGGGGTAACTGGCAGGCGCGCAAGGCGCGCATGAAGAGTCGCATCCGCGAGATCGCGGGTGAGCTGATCAAGATTGCCGCGGAGCGTCAGCTGCGCGAGGCGCCGCGATTGACTGTGGGCCCTGGCGCCTATGACGAATTCAGTGCCGCCTTTCCTTATGAGGAGACCGACGATCAGCTGGCGGCCATCGACGCAACGATCAAGGACCTCGGCTCGGGACGGCCGATGGATCGTCTCATCTGCGGTGATGTCGGCTTTGGCAAGACGGAAGTAGCGCTGCGTGCGGCCTTTATCGCCGCGATCGGCGGCAAGCAGGTCGCGGTGGTCGTGCCGACGACGCTGCTGGCGCGCCAGCACTTCAAGACATTTTCAGAGCGGTTCCGCGGATTTCCCGTGAACGTCGCGCAGGCCTCGCGACTGGTTCCGGCGGCTGAGCTAGCCAAGGTGAGGGCGGGCCTCGCCGACGGCACGATCGATATCGTGATCGGCACGCACGCTTTGCTCGGCAAAAATGTGAAGTTCAAGGATCTGGCGCTGCTTGTGGTCGACGAGGAACAGCATTTCGGCGTTGCGCACAAGGAAAAGCTCAAGACGTTGCGTTCGGAAGTGCACGTGCTGACGCTGACCGCAACACCGATTCCGCGCACGCTGCAACTGGCGCTCACCGGTGTGCGGGATCTGTCGATCATCGCGTCGCCGCCGGTTGATCGTCTCGCCGTGCGCACATTCGTCTCGCCCTTCGATCCGATCACAGTCCGCGAGGCGCTGCTGCGCGAGAAGTACCGCAGTGGCCAGGCCTTTTATGTCTGCCCGCGCATCGAGGATCTCACCGGAGGCAAGGATTTTCTCGACAAGAACGTGCCGGAAGTGCGGGTCGCGGTGGCGCACGGCCAGATGCCGCCGACGGCGCTCGACGACATCATGTCGGCCTTCTACGACGGCAAATATGACGTGTTGCTCTCGACCACGATTATCGAATCTGGTCTCGATATTCCGACTGCCAATACGCTGATCGTGCATCGTGCCGACCGGTTCGGCCTGGCACAACTCTATCAACTGCGCGGGCGAGTGGGGCGTGCCAAACTCCGTGCCTATGCGCTGCTCACGCTGCCGGCGCAAAAGAAAATCACGCCGCAGGCCGAACGCCGGCTGAAGGTCCTGCAGTCGCTCGACACGCTGGGCGCAGGCTTTCAGCTTGCCTCGCACGATCTTGACATTCGCGGCGCCGGCAACCTGCTCGGCGAGGAGCAGTCAGGTCATATCAAGGAAGTTGGCTTCGAGCTTTACCAGCAGATGCTCGAAGAGGCGGTGACGAGCCTCAAGGCGGGGATTGCTGCGCCGGTCGCCGACCGGTGGTCGCCGCAGATCACCATCGGCGCGGCGTTGCTCATTCCGGAGGACTACGTCGCCGACCTGTCGGTGCGGCTGTCACTTTACCGGCGGCTCGCCGACATTGACGACGAACGCGACATTGACGTTGTTGCTGCCGAACTTGTGGATCGGTTCGGTAAATTGCCGCAGGAGGTCGAGCATCTGCTGCAGGTGGTGACGATCAAGGCGCTCAGCCGACGCGCCAATGTCGAGAAAGTGGAAGCAGGGCCAAAAGGCATCGTGTTGTCGTTCCGCGACAATGTCTTTGCCAATCCGGAAGGGTTGATTGCCTTCATTCGCGAGCAGGGCTCCGGAGTGCGCATGCGCGCCGATCCGAAAAACCCCAAGGGCCAGCAGCTGGTGTTCTTCGATGAGTGGCCGCGTCCCGAGGATCGCCTGAAGGGTACTGCAGCCGTGCTGCGGCGGCTTGCAAGCATCGCCGAGCAGGCCAAGGCGGCCTGATACTCAGTGCGGCATGCGCAGGACGGGCTTGATGGTCTTGCCGGAGGCCGATTCCTCCGCTGCACGGTTGATCTCGTTAAGTGGATAGAACGTGATCATTTTCTCGACCGGGAAACGGCCGGCAACGATGTGATCGACGAGGAGCGGGAGGAACTCCTGCGGCACGCTATCGCCCTGGATCACACCGCGCACGGTGCGGCCGTTCTGCAGGAACGGCATCTCGAATGATGTCTCGGTGCCCTTGCGCGCGCTGCCGAGCAAGACGCAGGTGCCGGCCGGCATCAGGCAGTCGACCGCTTCGCGGAACACGGACGGAAGCGCAGATGTCTCCAGCGAATAGCGTGCGCCAAGCCCGGTCAGCTTGCGGATCTCGTCAATGACGTCGGTGCGGTTGGTGTGATTGATGGTGTGCGTCGCCCCGAGCGTACGGGCGAGCGCCAAGCGATGCTCGTGCACATCGACTGCGATGATGGGGTCGCAGCCGGCAATCTTGGCTGACATCAGACCGGACAGGCCCACGGCGCCGACGCCGAACACGACAAAACTGTCGTCGGCACGCGGCTTCATCACGTTGAGAACCGCGCCAGCGCCCGTCTGCCCGCCGCAGGCGAGCGCGCAAACGTGCTCGATCGGGGCATCGTTGCGGACTTTCACCGCATAGCGTTCGTTGGCGATGGTGAAATTTCCAAACGAAGACTGTTGGAAAAAGGCGCTGTAGACCGGCTCGCCGCCCTTCGAATGCAGGGTTGAGCCGTCGGCACGGGTGCCGTTCATCTTCAGATCGAAAGCGTGCAGGCAGTAGCTCAGCCGCTGCGACCTGCAATTTGGGCACTCGCCGCACCATGGATAGGCCATGACAACGTGATCGCCCGGCTTGAACTTTGAGACAGCATTGCCGACTGAACGCACAATGCCAGCGCCCTCGTGACCAAACACCTTGGGAAACTTGGTCGGGTAGTAGGCGTCGCGGCCGTGCAGGTCCGTGGCGCACATGCCGCTGGCCACCACTTCGACCAGCAGTTCGTCGCTGCGCGGATCACAGAGGTCGAGTTGCTCGACGTTGAACGGGCCGGAGCGCTCATGCACCACGGCAGCGGTGATCTTCATGAGCGGTCCTGGAGCTACTCGGCGGCGTCGGCCGACTCGGAGAGGCGCGCAATCGCTTCTGCAAGATCCTCCGGGGCCTGCGCGCCCGAGATCGCGAACTTTCCTCCAAGGATGAAGCAGGGAACGCCTTGAATGCCTGCTTCCTTGGCGGACAGTGCTTCGCTCTCGACCTCAGCGACGTCTTTGTCGCCGGCGAGCGCCGAGCGCACCTGCTCCGCATCGAGGCCGACATCCGCGGCGGCTTTGACCAGTACGTCGCGGTTGGTGAGGTCGGCGCCTTGGGTGAAATAGAGATCCATCAGCCTCTGTTTCATGGCCGGCGCCTTGCCGATGGCGTCCGCCCAGCGGATCAGGCGGTGGGCATCGAGTGTATTCGGCTGCCGGCTGATCTTGTCGACGGCGTAGGTCAGCCCTTCGAACGCCGCAGCTGCGCGGACGCGTTGCGCGATGCCGTTGTAACGTTCGGGGGAGCCGAACTTCGTGGTGAGGTACTGTTCGCGTGCGATCCCTTCGCGTGGAATCCAGTCGTTGAGGAAATAGGGGCGATAGTGCACCTCGACCGGAATGTCAGGGTTGAGCGCGATCGCTTTCTCGAGCCGGCGCTTGCCGATAAAGCACCACGGGCAGACCACGTCGGAAACAACGTCGATACGGACCGGCTGATGATTGGGCATGGTGAGCTCCCTTTGCCGGGAGCCTAGGCCGCTGTCTATTCGGCCGCAACCATGCGGCTACCTACGACGCGCATCATCAGCGTATCGAGAGTGTCGCCAGCTTTGAGCGTCGCCAGAGTGACATTCGCCGCCGGCGGTTCCTCGCCCTGGGGCGCGAGGATCATCCGTTTTAGCGAAGCTGCGAGACGGCGGACGGTCACGTGGGTGTTGCGCAGATCGGTCTGTGTAAAGGCGACCAGAATGGCGCCTTCCTCGTCGCGCGTCGCAAAATCGATGTTTCGGATCAGTCGTGACATCAGCCGCGCTGCATCGAGACTGGCGCGCTCGTCGAGATCCTTGCCGAATGAAAAGCGCGCAACCGAGAGCGGCATGCTGCGGTCGGCCGCTTCGCCGATCGCCATCTTCAGGTCATGCCAGAATGAATCCCGTGTGAGCAGGCCGCTCTGCGGGTCGAACACGCCATCGGTGTCGAGCGCCTTGAGCATACGCTTGAGCCGCGCCTCGAAGGCGCGCAGGCGAACCAGCGGAATGATCCGCGTGACAAGCCGCGCCGGGTCGGCGGCGACGTGCTCGATGTTGGGCAGGGCATCTGCAAATTCGGGCGGCGTTTCGCCGATCACCGCAACCGGAATGTCGCGGAAACGAGGTTCCTGCGCCAGCACAGTCAGGAATGCCTCCACCATTCGCGGAGAGAAGCCGTCGCCAACGACGATGCCGTCAATGTCGCGTATGTTGAGATGTCGCGCCGCCGCTTCCACACTCAGCGCGCCGGCGACCTTCACGCGCTCGCCCATGGCGACGCTCAGTGTCGGGTAAAGGGGACCGCGGCCGGCAATCAGGACGGTCGCATCGACCAGCGCATCGCCGACCGGCAGCGCGGGCAACTTGCCGTCATGCGACGTAAACAGCTCAATCCGGCGCAGAACGGTGGCGTGCAGCGCGCGCACCCGCATGGCGAACTGCAGGCGGGCGAGCAGGCGGTCGACGGGAAGCGTGGCGTCGGCTGGCAGCGCGATCGGCACGGCTGCATCGTCATCGCCGCACACGCGCGCGATGACGGGCACGAGCGGACCGTTCACGGTGGCAACCTGCAGGCACAGCATGCGGGCCGAGGCGATGTTGGCGGGCGCGCCCGGCTCGGCGATGACGATTGCGGCTGGTTTCACGGTAACGAAAGCCGCCGGCGCATCGGCCCATTTGGATTCGACGATTGGAAAAGCGCCCGCCGTGCTCAGCGCCTGCACCAACTCGGCCGCCGGTTGTTCGGCGACCACGATCAGCGGACCTTGCAGCGACATCCGGGCGCACGCGCGGTTGTGGGTCGCGGCAATCTAGTCGAGCGCTGTTAATGGCCCGTCAACGAACAGTCGAAACTACGCGGCGTCAGCGCCGCCGCGCTGGCGAAATGCGCCTGATATCAGCGCATTGGCGCCTTGCGCCTCAAGCGCGACAACGACCGCTTTTTTGTCCTGAGCGGTGCCGGCAAGCCGCTGTCCGAGCGCGCGATCGGGAAGCGCGACGACAGTTGCCTCGGGCGCCGCCTTTTCAAGGCAGGCGTCGAGGTCGTTTTGCCGCACGCGATAACCGCCGATGCTGACGATGTTGGGAGGCGGCACGGTGATCGCGAGCGTCTGGTTCGATGCATCGAGTCGGCAGGCATATTCGGTGTCAAAGTAACCGGCGCGGTCAGGCGAAAGGTGTGGCGCGTCCGCGCCCGGAGGAAACGCAGCGGTGGGGACCATAGGACCACGCAGCAAAAGCGTGCCCGAACCGCTACGTGCCGTCTCGATGACCGTCATCGCGCCAATCGCACCGCGCGGCACGCTGATTGCGCCGTGCGGAATTGGGAGCGGAGGCCCGTTCGCGTTTCGGCGTGCAGCGACGATTCCGGTTTCTCCAAAGCTCGACACATCGACCACGGTTGGTGCGTTCCCGGTCGACGTCGCATCCATCATCCGTTCAGGCGCACGCCACAATGCAACAAGCGTGCAGGCTCCGCCCTCAAGAAGGCCCGCCGCCGCCATTGCGGGCAATGCCGCCGAAGGTAACGTTACTGCATCAAAGTCTGTCGCATCACGCTGCGCGCCAAACGTAAGCGGTTCAAATCCGTGGTGCAGGTGCAACGTGCCGCCTGACAGAAGCCATGGCATCAACGTGAGCGCCAGCCCCGCGAATGAAGCAACCGGGACCGTCGAAAGCAGGCACGCATCGGACGCAATTCCGCCTTCCAGTACAACAGCGAGGCCGCCGCTGACGAGTTCAATATGATTGCGCGCCATCGGAATTGTGCCGCGCGCATCGACTCCGAATGTGATGGCTGCGACATGCGCGGCTGCAGCGTCCGGGCGAACAGGGGTGGCAGAGAGATCGGCGCCGCCTGGAGTGAAGACGTCGTCGAGTGACACAATCCCATCAGGCAAATCCCGGCCGAAGCCACAGATATAACGGATTGGAAACAGCGCCGCCGCCGTATGCCTCGCGATCTCCGCATGGCAAAGGCCGCCGGCGCGGGCGCAGGTCACGATCGCTTTCGCGCCAATACGGCCCAAAGCATCAACCATGTCGCGGCGCCGCCAGAGCAGTGGCACCGGCGCAGCAATCATGCCGGCGCGCAGGATTCCGAGAAACGCGACAATGCTCTCAACCGTGTTGGGCAATTGCATCGCCACGATCGCGTCGGTCGGCAGGCCGAAGGAACGCAGCCGTGCCGCGACAGCGGAGATTGCGTGATCGGCCTGTGCATAGCTCAGGCTGCGTGGCGCTCCGTCAGTGAAACTTTGGCGGTTTGGCGGATCAACGAGCGCTGGTGAATCGGGATGGCGCACCCCCGCACGGCGAAAAAGATCATCAAGCGTTGTGGTGATGCCAGATGTCCGGTTGATTTCGCCGAGGATCATCGCCAGTGCCTCACGGCTTGAGGTCCTTCTGCCACCACGTTTCCGGCAAATAGCCAAACAGCGACGTTCGTGAGGGATGCGCGATTCGCGCCCAGCGCGCCACCCATTGCACTGGCGGAAAATAAAGCGGCACCACATAGAAGCCCGACAACAGGACCCGGTCGAGCGCGCGGGTGGCGGCGACAAAATTCTCACGCGTTGTCGCACCGAGCATCGCACCGATCATGGCGTCGACGGCCATGGATTTGACGCCCATATAGTTGCGGCTGCCCTGCTGATCGACGGCAGCGGAGCCCCAGTAGAACAGCTGCTCGTTGCCGGGCGACAAAGATTGCTCCCAGCGGTACTCGATCATGTCGAAATCGAAGGCGATGCGGCGGCGTTCGTACTGGGTGGCATCGACGGTGCGCACGCGTGCCTCGATGCCGGCGCGCTTGAGATTGCGGACAAAGGCAAGCGCAACACGCTCCTGGTCGCGCGTGGTGGTGAGGATTTCGAACGACAGCGGTCGACCCGTGGCGGTATGCAGCAGCTGGGTGCCTTTGAGCTCGTAACCCGCAGTCTTGAAGAGCGTGAAGGCGCGGCGGAGCACCGAACGATCGTGTCCGGATCCATCGGTGACGGGCGGAGACCAGGCGCCGTCCATAATGTCTGCCCGCACGACGCCGGGGAATGGAGTGAGCAACTCGCGCTCGCGCGCATTGGCCGGCACGCCGTGCGCTGAGAGGTCGCAACCATCGAAATAGCTCGCAGTTCTCTTGTAGAGGCTGAAGAAGTAAGTGCGGTTGAGCCATTCGAAGTCGAACAATTGCAGGATCGCCTCGCGCACGCGAACATCGGAGAAAATCGCGCGTCGCGTATTGAACACCAGGCCTTGCATGCCCTTGGGCAATCCGTAGGGCAAGTCTTCCTTGACGACACGGCCGTCGCGCATTGCAGGAAAGTCGTAAGCGGTCTGCCAGCGCCCCGGATCAGTTTCGACCCGTAAATCGTATAGCCCTTTCTTGAACGCTTCGAAGTGCGTGTTGCCGTCGCGATAATAGTCGTAACGGATCGTATCGAAATTCCAGAGACCGCGATTGATGGCGAGATCCCGTCCCCAGTAGTTCTTGTCGCGCGTGAAGGTGACGCTCTCGCCGGGTTTCACATTGCTGACGGAGTAGGGTCCGCTGCCAAGCAACGGGTCGAAGCTGGTGTCCTCGAATGTATCGGCGTTGACGGCATGCTTTGCGAGCACCGGCATAAGTCCGATGATAAGGGGCAACTCACGGTCGTCGGCGCCGGAAAGGTCGAAGCGTACCGTCTGCGCGTCGGTCGCTTCGGCTTTGGCGACCTTGATGTAATAAGTGCGGAAATTCGGTCGCCCTTTATCGCGCAACAGCTCCCAGGAAAAAATCACGTCAGCCGGCGCCACCGGCCTGCCGTCGGCGAAGCGAGCCGCCGGATTGATTCTGAAACTGACGTAGGAGCGCGCGGCGTCGGTCGCGATGCTGTCGGCCAGCAGGCCGTAGAGCGTGAACGGTTCGTCGTAGCCGCGGGCGAGCAGGCTTTCGACGATGTAACCCCTCATATGTGCGGCCGGCAGTCCTTTCACGATGAACGGGTTTAGGCAGTCGAAAGTGCCGAGCACGCCTTGCGTCAGGTGCCCGCCTTTCGGCGCTTGCGGATTGGCGTAGGTCGGATGGGTGAAGTCCGGCCCCCATGCCGGTTCCCCGTGCATCGCGATGGCGTGAGCAGCCCGCTGGGCATGCGCCGGACGCAGGCGAAGTGCGATCGCTGCAGACAGCGTGCCGAGCACGACAAAACGCCGCGACGGACGCAAGCAGGTCCCCGCAAGGGCAGTTGAGGGCGGCGCGAGTGTCGGGCGAATGCGATTCGGTCCGGTTTTGCAGGAATTTATCATAAGGTGACAGGGCCAGGACGGGCCGCATTTTCAGCGCATTCGTGGCTTTATTGCAGAAGGGAATTCGGCTATCAGGCGTCACGCTCCCGCCGTATTTGACCCGGACAGAGCCGGACAACCAGCGGCAATTTAGGGGCGTCATTCGCCGCGGACGAAAAAACAAGGGAACAGTTACAATGGATCATCGGACCGTATCGGTCCGGCCGTGGGGCCGGGCGTTGACCGCCACCATGGTCATGACTTTGGCAGCAACGCTGTTCGCGAACACTGCCTCTGCACAGCAACCGCAACAGCAGCCCAAGGCAGCGCCAAAAGCGGCGCCGAAAGCGCAGCCAGCTCAACCGGCACAGCCTCTGCAACCGGCGCAGCCGCAGCAGCAGGCTACTGACCAGCCGCAGCTCATGTATTCGCCATGGATGAAAGTCTGTGGCCAGGGACAAGACACGGGCAACAAGAAGGTTTGCGTCATCACCAAAGATGGCCGCCTCGAAAATGGAATGCCTGTTGCCATCGTTCAATTGTTCGAGCCGGAAGGCGAGGCGAAAGTTCTGCGGGTCACGGTTCCGCTTGGCATGCAGCTCGCACACGGGACGCGGCTGCTCATTGACCAGCAACAGCCCGCGCAGCAGCCCTACAAAATCTGCTTCCCTGTCGGATGCATGGCGGATTACCCCGTCACCGACGACATGATCGCCAAGATGAAGAAGGGGCAGAATATCGTCGTTCAGGCAATCAATATGCAGGGCACGCCGATCAGCCTGCCGCTGCCGTTGAATGATTTTGCGAAGGCCTATGACGGGCCGCCCACCGATCCGAAAGCGTTCGAGGAGCAGCAGCGCAAACTCCAGGAAGAGCTGCAGAAGAAAGCCGAAGAGGCCCGCAAGAAACTCGAAGGCCAGCAGAGCCAGGCTCCGGGAACACCGGCGCCCGCGCCAGCCCCGGCACTGAAGAAGTAAGCCTTTCGACCGGGAAAAGATCAAAGGCGCGGCCTCGAGCCGCGCCTTTTCGTTTGAGAGCTCGAACTAGTGAACCTGCGAGTTGCGCGGGCGGTATGTGCCGCTTTCGTCGCGCACAAAGACTTCGGCAACATCAGGGTGGCGGATCGGCTTGCCCGACGTGTCAGGCAGTAGATTCTGTTCCGACACGTAGGCGATATATTCGGTTTCAGAATTTTCGGCGAACAGGTGATAGAACGGCTGATCCTTGTGCGGCCGTATTTCGGCGGGAATCGACTGCAGCCATTCCTCCGTGTTGCTGAACACCGGATCGATATCGAAGATGACGCCGCGGAACGGGTGCACGCGGTGCTTCACCACCTGACCGATCTTGAACTTGGCTTCCCGCATCTTGTCCATTCGAATTCTCACGAAATCACATGCCGTAGCGCTTGCCCGCCTCGGGATCCTTGGCTGCAACCAGCTTCACCAGGTCGAGGAGTACTTTCGCCTGCTTCCAGGTGGCGTCGTCCTGCATCTTGCCGTCGATCATGACGGCGCCGGCGCCGTCAGGCATGGCGGCGACGATTTTCCTGGCGAAGGCGACCTCGAGGGGATCAGGCGAGAACACGGTCTTGGCGATATCGATCTGCGACGGATGGAGTGACCAGGCACCGACGCAACCCAGCAGGAACGCGTTGCGGAACTGCGCCTCACAGCCGGCCGGATCGGCAAAGTCGCCGAACGGGCCGTAGAATGGCTTGATGCCCGCGGCGGCGCAGGCGTCGACCATCTTCGCAATCGTGTAGTGCCACAGGTCCTGCTGCGATGAGGCGCGCGGTGCATCCCCTTGTGCGTCGGCGAGCACCTTGTAGTCCGGATGTCCTCCGCCGACGCGCGTGGTCTTCATTGCGCGTGAGGCGGCAAGGTCAGCCGGCCCGAGGCTCATGCCGTGCATACGCGGGGAGGCCGAAGCGATCGCCTCGACATTGTTGACGCCTTGCGCGGTCTCCAGGATGGCGTGGATCAGGATCGGTTTCTTCAGCTGGTGCCGCGCCTCGAGCTGCGCAAGCAGCTGGTCGAGGTAGTGGATGTCCCATGGCCCGTCGACCTTGGGCAGCATGATCACGTTAAGCTTGCTGCCGGCCGCCGCGACGATCTCGGTGACGTCGTCGAGCGCCCAGGGCGAATTAAGGGCGTTGATGCGGGTCCACAGCCCTGTTGAGCCGAAATCGGTCGCCCGCGCCATCACGATGAAACCGTCGCGTGCCGCCTTTTTGGAATCGACCGGAATGGCGTCTTCGAGATTGCCGAGCACGACGTCGACCTGCCTGACAAGCTCGGGCACTTTCGCCCGCACTTTCTCGATGTGCGGCGGCACGAAATGAATCATGCGCTCCAGCCGCACTGGCAATTCGCGCAGCGGTGCAGGTGCGCCGACGGCAAGCGGAGCAAAGAACTGGCGTGGAAGCTTCATCGGCATCCTCAAAACCCGCCTGCCGTTTAGAGGAATGCAAAGGCAACGCCAAGTGCTGACAAGTGCCCTTGGGTTAACGCGGCTCGCGACGCTTTCTTTCGGCGTCATCCCAAGCGGTCAAAGCCTGAAAATCAGGCACAAAGCCGAGCCCTTTCTGGGCATCCGTCGACAGGACGGACTGGGATGTCACGACGTCGACCAGCGCCGGAGCGTTCTTCAGCGCGCGACGCAGCGCGCCTTCGAGTTCCGACGGCTTTTCGACGCGCTCGCCATGCGCCCCGAGGGCGCGGGCGAGGCCCGCATAGTCCGAGTGGCGCAAAGTGGTGCCGACGACGCGGCCGCCATAGTTCATTTCCTGATCCAGCCGCTCGATATTCCAGGCGGCATTGTTGGACACGATGAAGACCACTTTCGCGCCGTGCCGCACGGCGGTGTCGATTTCCATGGCGTTGATGCCGAACGCACCATCGCCATTGACCGAGATGACCTGACGGCCCGGCATGGCGAGTGCGGCTGCGACCGCGAAGGGGACTCCGACACCAAGACAGCCGAATGCGCCCGCATCCATGTACGTGCTGGCGGCCAGCCCGGTACGGGCAAAGCTCAGCAGGTCGCCGCCATCCGCGATCGCGATGTAATCCTTTGGCGCCGTGGCAGCGACCGCATCGAAAATGGCGCGCGGGTGAATTTTTCCGTCGCTGCCGGTCGTCGGCCTGTCTTTCGCGGTTTCCGCCGCGGCAATTCGTTCACGGTGACGCTTGCGCAGGCTATCGGCCCAGGCCCTGTCGATTCCGCCTTCGCGATTGCCGGCGGCTGTGACCATGGCTTCAAGTACAAGATGAGGCGAGGCGAGTAACTCCGGCTGGCCGCGCCGATTGTCGATCAGTTCACCGGGGTTGTCGGAAATCCGGATGAAGCGCGCGTTGGGAAAAACAGCCGGCGAGCCATAGCCGACCTGGTAGTCGAGCTTGCGCCCGATCAGCAAGACGACGTCAGCGTCAGTCATTGCGGCCGCGCGGACAGCGGCTGCGGTCGAGGGATGATCGGCCGGGACAAGACCGCGGCTCTCCTGCGTGTCCAGGTAAAGCGCGCCGGTTGCATCGAGCAGCCGCACGAGCGCGGACCCGGTCTGGCGAGCGCCGCGCCCGGTAATGACGATGGGGCGCTTCGCCGACCAGAACACGTCCACCGCCTCTTTCACCGCCGCGGGATCAGGGGGGATAGCGCGCGGCGGCTTCGGATTGATCCATTCATCGAGTACCAGTTGCGGTGGCACATGCGTGCGCAGCACATCGGTCGGCACTTCCAGATAGACCGGCCCCGGCTCGCCGTTGTCGCCCATGGCGCGCGCCACGGCCTCGTCGAGCTCGCGTACGACCTGCTCCGGAACGCGCGCGGTACGCGAGGTTCGCGTCACCGGACGAAGGATGTCGACGTGCGGAATATCCTGCAGCGGTCCCATATTGGCTTGTGGACGCGAGGTACAGCCGCCGATCAGCAGCACGGGGATGCGAGCGAGCGATGCGTTGGCGATCGCAGTAACCGTGTTCGTTACGCCGGGTCCGGCGGTCACCATGGCCACGCCGAACTGCCCGGTGAGCTCCGCATGGGCGTGCGCCATGTGAACCGCGGCACCTTCATCACGCACGTCGATGATCCGGATTCCCTGCCGGGCGACGTGATCCCAGATCGGCTGGATATGGCCGCCCTGCAACCCGAAGATCCGGTCGATGCCCCGCGCCTTGAGAAATCGTGCAATCCAGGCCGCGCAGGACTGCTGATCCGCGTTGAGATCTTGCGACTGCACTGCGGGCTTGCTCATGAACTTACTCCCGTTGGCGTATATTTCGTACGCAGGATGCGGTGCAAAATTTTTCCGGTCGCGGTCCGTGGCATTTCTTCTTCGGCAATGAAAGATATCGATCGCGGCCGCTTGTAGCCGGCGATACGGTCCCTGCACCATTCGATGATTTCTTCGGCGGTGAGCGTTTCACCGTCGCGCGCAATGATGACGGCGTGGACGCGCTCGCCCCATTTTTCATCCGCGATACCGATGACGGCGACATCCTTGACCTTTGGATGGCCGCCGACCAGCGACTCCACTTCGGACGGATAAACATTCTCGCCGCCGGAGATGATCATGTTGCTCTTGCGGTCGACGAGATGAATGTAGCCCTCCTCGTCGCGGCGGGCGAGATCGCCGACGGTGCAGTAGTCGCCGCGGAATGCGTCGCGGGTCTTGTCGGGCAGCTTCCAGTAGCCGTCGAACGTGTAGGAGTTACACGAATAGAGTTCGCCGGGCTCGCCGTCGCGCACGTCGTTGCCGTCAGCATCTAGAATTCGGATGGGCCGCGATCCGACGCATTCGCGGCCGACCGAGCCGAGTTTTGTGAACTGCTCGTCCGGGTGGAGCATGGTGACCCATCCAGCTTCCGTGGAACCATAGAGTTCGAACAGGCCGGTGTTTTTGAAGTAGTCCATGATTTCGAGCTTGGTGTCGCGCCGTGCGGGCGCCGAGGACACCATCAACTTGGTGACAGCCGAGACGTCGTGCTTTGCACGGATGTCGGGCGAGAGACCAAGCATCATGATGTAATGCGTCGGCACCAGCGAGGTGAACGTCGCGTGCCCGTCGGCAAGCGTGCGTACGAGATGCTCCGGGTCGAAGCTCTTTCGGTTGTAGACGGTGCAGGCGGCGCCGCAATAAGAGAAGGCGCCGAAGAAGAACAGCGAATTGGCGTGGCACATCGGCATGACCAGCAGGCCGGAATCGCGTGAGCTGAAGCCAAGTTCGACGTCGGTGACAAGCGACAGCATCGCGCTGCCGCCGTGCGAGCGGATGGCGCCTTTCGGCTTGCCGGTCGTGCCCGAAGTGTACATCAGCGTCCACGGATCCTCGGGCGTCACGGTCACAGTTGGCGGGCGATCGCTTGCCGCTGCGATAAGCTCCTCGTAGGCGCGGTAGCCGGCATGCCGGTGATTGGTGCCGAAAATAATGAACTTGTCGTTGGCCACGGGAAGCGCATCACGGACCGGCTCCAGTGCATCGATCAGCTGATCCTGAACGATGAGTGCGCCGGCCTGGCAATTCTCAACAATGTAGCGGATCTCTGGACCGACCAGCCGGAAATTGATCGGCACGGCGACCAGGCCAGCCAGCGCCGTCGCGGCATAAATTTCAAGCCATTCGACACAGTTATAGGCGAGGACACAGACCCGATCGCCCTTGGAGAGACCGAGACCCATCAATGCGTTGGCGAGACGGCACGCGCGCTGATGCCATGTCCGGAAGGTCATTGCCCGCTCAAGATCGCGCGCTCCGATCTTGTCGGGAAATGTCTGAGCATGCATGCCGAGCACGATTCCCATGTGCGGCAGCTGTCTCATCCAATATCGCTCCACAACCGACCAAGCATTAATGTGCCCGCGGAGGCTGGTTCTGGCAATGCGTGACGCCGCGCATGGGGCATGACAAACTCCGGCAGTCGCGAGGTGTGTCGAATTGCCATGCAACCGCTGAACGGTCTTTTTGTCCTTGATTTTACCACGCTGCTTCCCGGACCATTGGCAACGTTGATGCTCGCCGAAGCCGGCGCCGAGGTGCTCAAGATTGAGCAGCCGGGCGGCGAGAATGCGCGCCGGTTCCCACCATTCGTCGGCAATGAAAGCGCAGCTTTCGCGATGCTCAATCGCGGCAAGGCCAGCATGACTCTTGATCTGAAGATTGATGCTGACCGCGACAAACTTATGCCGCTAATCAAGCGCGCCGACATTGTGGTTGAGCAATTCCGCCCGGGTGTGATGGACCGGCTCGGTCTGGGCTACGACGAACTGACAAAGATCAACTCAAAACTGATCTATTGCTCGATCTCAGGCTATGGCCAAAGCGGGTCACGCGTTCAAGAGGCCGGGCACGACATCAATTATATCGGCAACACCGGGTTGCTGGACCTGCAGCCGGGCCCCGTCGACCGGCCGGTCGTGCCGCCGATGCTGGCGGCCGATATCGCGGGCGGCAGCTTCCCGGCTGTCATCAATATTCTTCTGGCGCTGCAGGCACGCGACAAAAGCGGACAGGGTTGCCATATCGACATTGCGATGACCGATGCGATGTTCACCTTCACATGGGCGGCGATGGCGATCGGCGCGGCCACCGGACGATTTCCGAAACAGGGCGACCTGTGGCTCGTCGGCGGATCGCCGCGCTATCAGATCTATCCGACCAAGGATGGGAAATTGATCGCGTGCGGTGCGCTTGAGCCGAAATTCTGGGCCGCGTTCACACAGGCGATCGGGTTGTCGCAGGAATTCGGTGACGATGCGCGCAATCCAATGGCGACACGCGATGCCATTGCAAAGCTGATTTTGGCCAAGACATCGGACGAGTGGAAGCCAATCTTCGCGGCGGCCGATTGCTGCGCGACGGTCATTGTTCCGCTCGAGGAGGCGATGCGCGATCCGCATTTCATTGAGCGCGGACTGTTCGCGCACGAGGTCGGGACAGAGTCGGGTAAGACGTTGCCGGCACTTCCGCTGCCGATTGCGCCAGAATTTCGCGCGGCGCCCGGAACGAAAAAAGCGCCGAAGCTCTGCTAGAGCGCTTCGCCGCGCATAAGGCGCGGCTGGCCAGCCGCCGGCGCAACGCCTTCGCGCATGACTGCGCGGCGGAGTGGTCCGATCCGGTCAAGCAGATAAAGGCCCAGGCCGCGTGCGCTCTGCACGGGCAGGAAGTCACTCAGCAGCGATCGGTTAAGCAGGTTGATCGCGAGCGTACGGCTGCCGACATCTGTACGTCTCATGCGGTCATAGCGGGACGTCACGTCGGCTCCGCCAATGTCGCGGCCCGCTCGGTGTGCGGCGACCACAAGCTCGGCGATCGTTGCCGCGTCGCGCAGGCCAAGATTGAGTCCCTGGGCGCCGATCGGCGGCAAGACGTGCGCGGCTTCTCCGACAAGCGCGATCCGTTCGCCAGCCAAGCGTCGCGCGGTCGAAACGGTAAGCGGAAACATGCCGCGCCCGGGTTCTACCGTCAGCTTGCCCAAAATCGAATGGGCTGCCTGTTCGATCCTGACGGCGAGTGACAGATCGTCCAACACCGCGAGTTCGTCAGCTGCGTCAGGGTCGAGCACCCAGACCAGACTTGAACGGTTGCCGGGAAGAGGCACGAGCGTGAACGGTCCGCTCGGCGTATGAAATTCCGTCGATGTGTTGTGATGCGAACGGGAATGGGACAGACACAACGTCATCGCGTTTTGCGAATAGCGGCGCTCATCGCTCGTGATGCCGGCAGCCGCACGGCAGAGCGATTGACGTCCGTCGGCGCCGGCAACGATCTTTGCACGCAAGGGTTTGTCACCCTTTAAGCTGACCACAACTGAGTCGCTCTGTGACGACACGGTCACAACTTTATCCTCGACGATCGTCAATGCGGGCAGGTTACGTGCGCGCTTTACCAGCGCGTCGATGAGATGGCGATTCTCGATATTGTATCCGAAGGCATCGAGTCCGATCTCGTCGGCGGAAAATTTCACCTCAGGGGCGCGCCACAGGCGGCCGGTGTCGTCGACGATACGCATGGTGCGCAACGGGGCAGCCTTCTCCGCGCACATTGACCAAACCCCGAGCGTGTCGAGCGCAGCGACGGAACCGGCGAGCAGAGCCGTGGTGCGATTATCTGCCTTTGCGGGGCGCAGCCCGACAAGTGCGGTATGAACGCCGCCTTCCGCCAGCGAAATTGCGGCGGTGAGGCCGGCAGGTCCGCCTCCCACCACGATGGCGGCAGGGTTATCGGCGCGCTTCTGCGGCATTCAGGGGCCTGGCCCGGTTCAATATTAACCGCAGTAGCACGGTCAGGCGGGGCCGGAAACCACGCTGCTTTGTTGCGATATCGCCTTATCGCGCAATGCGCTATGCCAAGGCGAAATGACGGAAACGACCGGCTACCAATTCTCGCACTTGGCGCCCGCCGAAGCGGGGCTCGGCCGAATTTTTGGGCGGCCGAAGGTGATCGCGGCCGGTTGCGTCATCATCATTGCGGGCCTCGGCTGGTTCTATCTTGCGCTGCTGATTGCCGCTCCGGCCGGTTCGTGGCTCGCCGTGATGCAGGCGTTCTGCCGCTCGCTTCCAGAAGGAGCCTGGAGTGTTTCCGCTGCTGCCGTAACCGCGTCGATGTGGGGCGCGATGACGCTGGCAATGATGCTGCCGAGCGCGGCTCCCATGATCCTCACTTATGCGGAGATCGCCGAAACCGCCGCGCGCAAAGGCGAGCGGATCGTATCTCCGCTTGTGATTGCGGCAGGATACGCAAGCGTGTGGCTCGTCTTTTCACTTGTTGCGACTGCGATGCAGATTGTTCTCACGCGCGCCGCAATGACCGGCATTACGTCGGCGAGCGGGATTCTGGATGGAGCCGTTTTCATCGGTGCGGGCGTCTATCAATTCTCGGCGCTCAAACATGCTTGTCTCACGCGCTGCCAGAATCCGTTCTCGTTCTTTTTCACAAGCTGGGCCACGATGCCCGGCGGCGTGTTCCGCCTCGGGGTAAAGCAAGGGCTTTACTGTCTTGGCTGCTGCTGGGCGATGATGCTGGTGATGTTTGCAGTCGGGGTGATGAATGTGGCCTGGATGGCCGGTCTTGCCGCGGTTATGACGATTGAGAAGTTGCAGAGCGGGCGACATTTCACACATGGCGTCGGCGTTGCGTTGATCGCAATTGGAACAGGTATCGCGGCATCGGCATTTGTCGCGCATTAGCACTAGGCTAAAACAAGAAACGGGAGTGGGACTTGCGTGAGAGTTGGAGTCTGAAAGGCGAGCTGGCGTTGTCATGCAGCTGCACGGTTTTTTGCCCCTGTGTCCTGTCGCGCGGCGATCATCCGCCGACCGAGAGCCGTTGTCAGACATGGGCGGGTATCCGCATCGACGAGGGGCATTTCGACAGCGAAGACCTGTCGGGAGTCAAAGTCGGGCTGATGATGGATCTGCCGGGCATCATGTCGCGTGGCAACTGGACGGCCGCGCTGTTTGTCGATGATGCTGCTTCCGCCTATGCCGTGAAGGGATTGACGCGAATCTTCACGGGACGCGTGGGCGGGACGACCCATTTACTCTCGATCCTGGTCGGGCAATTTCTCGGCGTACGCCAGGTCCCGATCAGTTACGAGACGCAAGGTGAGACACGCATCGTGCGCATCAAGGATTATGTCGACGGCGCGATTACGCCGGTGCGCGGCAAGGAGTCCGGCCAGAACGTCGTCATCCGGAACAGCGATTACTGGATCGGCCCCGACGTCATTGTCGCGCGTGCCGATAAATCTCGGTTTCGTGGATATGGCCGCAACTGGAATTTGACGGGAAAATCGGCTGAGATCGTGAAGCTGAACTGGGGCAACGAGTGACGGATTCCGCGCGCATCCGGGCTTTTACGGTTCATGTTTTTACCGCAACAGGCGCAGCGCTCGCTTTGCTCGCGCTGATCCTCGCGACAGGCGGCCATTGGGCCGGGATGTTCTTCTGCCTTGGCATAGCATTGGTGGTGGATGGCCTCGACGGACCGATGGCGCGGGCATTCGAGGTGGAAAAGCTCTTGCCGCGCTGGTCCGGTAACACGCTCGACCTCGTCGTTGACTTCACGACCTATGTCTTCGTCCCAGCCTTTGCGATCGCAGCAAGCGGGCTGCTGCCGCATGTGCTCGCCATTCCGGCCGCTATCGTCGTGGTGATCACCGGCGCGCTTTATTTTGCCGACCGCGAAATGAAGACTGACGACAATTATTTCCGTGGTTTTCCCGCGGTGTGGAATTTGGCCGCCTTTTATCTCTATCTGCTCGAGCCACCGGAATGGGCGGCGGCAATTTCAGTCGTTGCGCTTGCGGCACTGAGCTTTGTGCCGATCAAGTTTTTACATCCTCTGCGCGTGCAGCGTTGGCGTCCGATCAACATCATACTTATGGCATTATGGGCCGTTCTGGCGCTCATCGCCGTCGTTCAGGATCTTTCGCCGGAGCTCTATGTAACGCTGCCGCTGTGTCTCATCGCGGTCTATTTTTTCCTGATTGGATTGTTGCGCGCCCCCGCCTGATCGTGTTCGATCGCCGGCGGAAATTACGGAGAAAACCATGTCCCGACCTGTCATGCTGATCGCCGGCGGCAGCCGTGGTATCGGCGCTGCTACCGCGAGATTGGCGGGCGCACGCGGCTACGACGTCGCTGTGAATTATAAAAGTAATTCGAATGCGGCGGCAGGCGTCGTCGCTGCGGTGAAAAAGGCCGGCGGCAAGGCGATCGCGGTGCAGGGCGACATGGCGCTCGAGGAGGACATCGAGCAGGTGTTCGACGCCACCTCAGATAGTCTCGGGCCGATCACGCACTTCGTGCATAGCTCGGGGATCATCGGCGACAATTCCCGGCTCGACGAAGTCAGTTCCGCCACCATCCGCGAGGTGCTCGACCTTGATACCTTCGGCGCCCTGCTGTGCCTGCGCGCCTGCGTCAAGCGCATGTCGACCAAGCACGGTGGCAAAGGCGGATCGGTCGTGATGCTGTCGTCGATGGCGGCCCCGCTCGGTGGCGCCAATGAGTGCGTGTGGTATGCGGCTGCCAAAGCGGGGGTCGATTCCATGGTGATCGGCGTTTCACGGGAGGTCGCCAAGGAGGGGATGCGCGTCAATGCGATAACGCCGGGCGTGATTGACACCGACATTCAGCCGCCCGGGCGGGTCGAGCGCGTAACGCCCATGCTTCCGATGGGCAGGGCTGGACAGGCGGACGAAGTCGCGGAAGCGGTGCTCTTCCTGCTTTCGGACGGTGCCTCGTACATCAATGGTGCAAATTTGCGTGTGTCTGGCGCACGCTGATGCGCCTTGCGCTCGGCGATTGGCTGCCTATGATCGCCGCCGAATTCCATCCGATAAAGACACAATCGTATTTCAAGGAGTAAAACATGGTTGCGGCAGTGCGCGTTCACAAACCCGGTGGTCCTGAGGCGTTGACTTACGAGGACGTCCAAATCGCCGCACCTGGCCAAGGCCAGATCAAGATCAAGCAACACGCCTGCGGCGTCAATTTTATCGACGCCTATTTCCGCATGGGCATGTATCCGTCGCCTGTCGGACTGCCGTTCATTGCCGGCAACGAGAGCGCCGGTGAAGTCATGGCGGCGGGACCGGGCGTGACCGACGTCAAGGTCGGCGACCGTGTCGCCTTCGTCGGTCCACTCGGTGGCTATGCGGGGGAACGGCTGGTGCCGGCGGACCGCGCGGTCAAGTTGCCCGCCAATATTTCGTATGAGCAGGCGGCCGGCATGATGCTCAAAGGCATGACCGTGCAGTACCTGCTTAACAAGACCTACAAGGTCGAGAAGGGCACCGTCTGCCTGATCCATGCGGCGGCCGGTGGCGTCGGCCTGATCGCCTGCCAATGGGCCAATCATCTTGGCGCGACCGTTATCGGCACCGTCGGCACGAAAGAGAAGGCCGAGCTTGCCAAGAAGAACGGCTGCCACCACACCATTCTTTATCGCGACGAGGATTTTGTTGCGAAGGTGAAAGAGATCACCAGCGGGAAGCTCTGCGATGTGGTCTATGACGGCATCGGCAAGACGACGTTCCCGGCCTCGCTCGATTGCCTGCGCCCCCTTGGCTACTTCGTGAGCTTCGGTAGCGCGTCAGGGCAGATCGAAGCGTTCAACATCAACATTCTTCAGACCAAAGGCTCGCTGTTCGCAACCAGGCCGACGCTTAACAATTACGTCGCCAAGCGCGACGATCTGGTCGCGACCGCAGCCGATCTGTTCAAGGTGGTCGGCTCCGGCGCGGTGAAGATCCCGATCAACCAGAAATATCCACTCAAGGACGCGGCCAAGGCGCATAAGGAAATGGAAGGGCGCGACACGACCGGCTCAACCATTTTGATGCCATAGGCCTGCCAGATGCGCTTGCGTGTGGCGGCGGTGACAATTCTCATCGCCGCCGCACCCTTTTCCCGAGCGGTTGCCGTTGATGACGCCGAAGTGCTGGCGCTTATGCAGAAGCACTGCGTGATGTGTCACGCGGCAAAGCCCACGCATGAAAGTTTCCAGGAAGCGCCAAAAAATATTGCTTTGGAAACGATCGCGGGTATCAAAAAATACGCCGCAACAATTTCCGCGCAGACTGTGCAAACCAAAGCCATGCCGCTCGGCAATCAGACCGGCATGACCGATGAGGAACGTGCTACGCTCGCTCAATGGCTGAAGAATCAGCAGTGAGCGGCGACACCAGGTCCTGGGGCTTTTTCGCCACGTTCGTTCTTGGCGCGATTGCGTTTCTCGCTGGCCAGCTTGCGGGCATGGCGGCACTGGTCGGCTGGTACGGTTTCGATCTGCGGAATGTACCCGTGCTGAGCCAGCATGGCGGCGCCATCATCGTGTTCATCTTTGTATCGGCGCCGGTGCAAGTCGCGATCCTTGCGCTGGCGGCCGGCTACAAAGGCAACATTGCCGATTATCTCGGCTACAAGCTGCCGCGCCGCGGCGAAGTGGTGCTGTGCCTGGCAATTCTGGCCGCGATGATCGCAGTCGGCGATGCCATGAGCTGGCTGGCGGGCCGGAGCGTCGTCGACCGCTTCCAGACCGACATCTATCAGGCAGCCAATAGCGTGGGTCAGCTGCCGTTGCTTCTGGCGGCGGTCGTTTTTCTCATTCCGATCGGCGAGGAGACCTTGTTCCGCGGCTTCCTGATGCGCGGCTGGCTGCGTTCGCCTCGCTCGGCCTGGCCTGTCGTCCTTGTCACGGCTGCCCTGTTCGCGATCATTCACGTCCAATACGACTGGTTCCTGATCGGGCAGGTTTTTGCCTTCGGCGTGCTGTTCGGCTGGGCGCGGTGGGCGACCGGATCGACCCTCCTGACCATGATGCTGCATGCTGTGGTCAACCTGGAAGGTATGTTTGAAACGTTTTTGAGCCTCAACAGCTGACCGGCGGGCTCAGAGCAACGAGGCAATCTTCGCAATGGCGGGATGGTGTTTGATACCCGCCGGCAGGCGCGGCAAACCTACGACTCCGACCGATCCGGCAAAGCGCGTGATGCTGGCGACCGTATCTGCGAGCTCGACCGTATCGCGCTCGCTTTCAGACACGACGATCGCCGCAATCGACAGCTTGCGCTGGGCGATGACGTCGAGCGCGGTCAAAGTATGGCTGATGGTGCCCAGATAACCGCCGACGACCAGCAGCAGCGGAATATTCAGCGCCGACATCCAGTCGAGCACTGTGCGTTGCCCGTCGAGAGGAACCATGATGCCACCCACACCTTCGATGAAAAGTGGCCCCTTTGCGCCGTCGATCGCCATTCGGCTGAATTTAACCAGCTCGTCGAAATCGATGCGGCGTCCTTCGCGTGCCGCGGCAAGATCGGGCGACAGTGGCGCGCGGAAACGCCAGGGCGCGATCTGAATCACTTCGTCGGCGGTCACCGGCCGTCCGAGCGCATCCAACAGCACCGCGGGATCGCTGGTATCTACCACGGAGGAGTCATAGCCGCTCACGACGGGTTTGAGCGCCGTCACCGGCTGGTTGGACTCGCGCAAGTACCGAATGAGCGCGGCGGTCACGAAAGTCTTGCCGATATCGGTACCGGTCGAGGTGACGAAATAGGCGGCCACGGCTAAGCCGACAGTCTGTCACGAACGATATCGGCGAGCCGCGCGATCTCATCGTCCGGGTGCTGCGCTGTAAATGTGAGGCGTAAGCGTGCGGTACCGGCGGGCACCGTCGGCGGGCGGATCGCAACGACAAGAAAGCCTTCATCTTCCAGGGTGCGTGAGGCGGACAAAGCCGTCTCTTCGTCGCCGATGACGATCGGGACGATCGGGCTTTGCGCTTCGGGAAGTCCAGCGCGGCGCGTGAACGCCTTCGCCTTGGCGACCGGCAAAGCCGCATAAGCCGGTTCCCGCTCGATCAGGTCAAGCGCGGCGATCGCGGCTGCGACACTGGCCGGCGGCAACCCGGTCGAATAGATCAGCGTGCGTGCGCGGTTGCGCATCAGCTCGATGGCGGGCGCTGACGCACAGAGATAGCCACCATAGGAGCCGATTGCCTTCGACAAGGTTCCCATCTGCAGCGGAACGGCAATGTGTGAATTATCCGAAAAACTCGATCCGCGTCCGCCGCCGACCACGCCGATCCCGTGGGCGTCGTCGGACATCAGCCATGCGTCGTATTGCTCGGCAAGCGACAACAGGTCTTCTAGCGGGGCGATGTCGCCGTCCATGGAGAAGACACCATCCGTAACGATGAGGGCGCGATCATGCTGTGTGCGATGCGCATCAAGCAGTGCGCGCGCATGGCCGACGTCGTTGTGGCGGAAGGTCTTGACCTGTCCGCGCGACAACTGCGCGCCGGCGTAGATGCAGGCATGCGAAAATTCGTCCAGCAGCACGAGACCATCGCTGCCGATAAGCGCCGGGATGATCCCAGTATTGGCGAGATAGCCGGAGCCAAAAACGCAGGCCGCCTCGGTGCGCTTGAATTCGGCCAGGCGCGCCTCGAGCTTTGCGTAGAGCGGGTGATTGCCGGTAACCAGGCGTGACGCCCCCGAGCCCGCCCCGAATTCCTCGATGGCAGCGATGGCGGCCTTCTTGATTGCGGGGTGTTGGGTGAGGTTGAGATAATCGTTGCAGGAAAATGACAACAGCCGGCGGTCATGCCGCTCGACCCAGATGCCATCCTCGCGCAACGTCTCATTCAGCGCTCGGTAGAGGTGCCGTTCCCTGAGCGATGCGAGCTTGTCTTGCGCGTAGGCGTCGAGCGAGTGCATCAGTAACCTTGCCAGGTCATGGGTCAAATGCTTAGCACGAATGGGGCAGGGAAACGTCAAATGGCGGGGCGGAGCGGCAAAACCGGCGTGACACCCGGGTGGTATGACCCGGAGCTGCCACATGTCTGGCTGCCTTACGCCCAGATGAAAACCGTGTCGCCGCCATTGCCGGTCGCGCGGACGTATGGCGCCCGCATTTTTCTTGCGGACGGACGCGAACTGATCGACGGCATCGCAAGCTGGTGGACGGCCTGCCATGGCTACAATCACCCTCACATCCGGCAAGCAGTCGAGGCGCAGCTCGCGTCGATGCCGCACGTGATGTTCGGCGGACTCGTGCACGAGCAGGCGCTGCGACTTGCTGCGCGTCTTGCTCAGCTGCTTCCTGGCGGTCTGGAGCGGGTATTTTTCTCCGACTCCGGATCGGTGGCGGTCGAGATCGCCTTGAAGATGGCGACGCAATACTGGATCAACCGCGGGATGCGCAGCAAAAACCGGTTCGTGGCTTTTCACGGCGCCTATCACGGCGACACGTTCGGGGCGATGTCTGTCAGCGATCTGGACACGGGCATGCATGCCAGTCTTGCCGGCGGTCTGCCCGCGCATCACATGGTCGATTTGTCGGAAGGCCCTTCGACAGTCGCGACGCTCGAAACCCTGTTGAAGGACCGGAGCGATACGATCGCCGCCATTATTGTGGAGCCGCTGGTGCAGGGTGCAGGCGGGATGAAATTCCACTACGCCGGCGTGCTGCGTCATTTGCGAACTCTCGCGGACAAGAACGACGTGCTCCTGATCTTCGACGAGGTATTTACCGGGTTCGGCCGCACCGGGACCATGTTTGCTTCCGAGCAGGCGAACATCGTGCCGGACATCATCGCGCTCTCGAAAGCACTGACCGGAGGCACGCTGCCGCTTGCGGCGACGGTCACGACTGAAAAAATCTTCGATGCCTTCTGGTCGGACGACTCGGACAAGGCATTGATGCACGGGCCGACTTACATGGCGAATGCGCTCGGCTGCGCCGCCGCGAATGCCTCGCTCGATTTGTTCAAGCAAGAGCCGCGCCTGCGGCAGGTAGCGGACATTGCCGCGATGCTCGCCAGAGGTCTCGAGCCGTGCCGCGGCTTGAAAGGCGTCAAGGACGTTCGCGTCCTGGGCGGCATCGGGGTCGTGGAGTTGAATCAAATCGTCAATCTCGATGCGATCCGCGGTCGGTTTATCGAATTGGGCGTATTCGTGCGGCCGATCGGCAATGTCATCTATCTCACGCCGGCGTTTACGATATCGACGGACGACCTCGAGACGCTCATGAGCGCGGTCGTCAAAGTTGTTCACGAACAGAAACATTGAAGAGGGGCGTATGACGTACAGCGGGCCGGTCATCGACACGCACCATCACATCTGGTTGCGCAAGGATGTGGGCTGGCTCGCCGATCCCCCGATACCGCGTATGTTCGGCGACTATTTCGGAATTCGCCGCGACTACCCCGTCGAGGAGTTCATCAACGACGTCAAGCGGCAGGGCGTCGCAAAATCGGTGCATGTGACCGCGATGTGGGGGCCCGGCAAGGCGCTCGAAGAAACGCGTTGGCTGCAATCGGTGGCGGACAAGCATGGATTTCCGCAGGGTATCGTATCGAATATCGATCTCGCCGATCCTGAGGTTGAGGCGGCGCTCAAGGCGCAGAAGCAATTTCCCAACGTGCGCGGGGTGCGGCAGATGCTCTATTGGGACACCGATCCGGTCCGGCAGGGCGCGCCGCGCGCAGATTTTTGCAACTCACCCGACTTTCGGCGGGGCTTCGCGCTGCTGGAAAAGCACGGTCTGCATTTCGAGCTCCAGGTCTACGCGGGGCAGGTAAATCAGGCCGTCGAGCTGATCAAAGCCTTTCCAGGCGTGAAGATGATCCTGGTGCATGCCGGCATGCTGACGGCGCGTACGCAGGCGGCCATCGACCAGTGGCGCGCGGCGCTCACCATGATGGCAGCGTTTCCCAATCTGCACGTGAAGATTTCCGGGCTTGGCATGTACAGCAACGGCATCACGCTGCTGCAGGCGCGCCAGGTGATCCGCGACGTCATTCAGATCTTCGGAGCTGGGCGGACGATTTATGGCAGCAACTTTCCGCTTGAAAAGCTGCATGCAAGTTATGCCGACTTCTTCGGCGCCTATCGAACGGTCTTGTCGGAATACCCGGAAATTGACCAACGCAGGGTCTTTCATGACAATGCGGTGAGCTTCTATCGGCTCTAGAATTCACAAGAGGGCGAATATCATGCAATTGCGCATTGTTGCGATATTAGCCGCCATTCTTTCCTTCATCGCGACGCCAACCTTCGCGCAAGACTATCCCAGCCGGCCCGTGACCTTGATCGTGCCATGGGCGGCGGGCGGCACCACCGATATCGGAATGCGCGCGCTGGCCTCGACAACCGAAAAATATCTCAAGCAGAAGATTGTCATTGAGAACCGCCCGGGCGCCGGAGGCGTGTTGGGCCCGCAGCAGGTCGCGCAGCACGCTGCGCCCGACGGCTACACGCTGGTGCAGATCCCGATAACGGTCTTTCGCTTTCCCTTCATGCGCAAGACCAGCCTCGATCCGGCGACTGACTTTACCTACATCATCGGCGTCAGCGGCTACACGTTCGGCGTCGTGGTCCGCAATGACGCGCCCTGGAAATCCTTCAAAGAATTGATCGACTACGCCCGCGCTAATCCCGGCAAGATCAACTATGGAACGCCGGGCGCTGGCACCAGCCTGCACATCACCATGGAGCAGATCGCAAAGCAGCAAGGCATCAAATGGACACACGTGCCTTTCAAGGGCACGTCGGAAACGACGGGCGCCTTGCTCGGAGGACATGTCGATGCTGCGGCGGACGCGACCGGTTGGGCGTCACTGGTGAATGCGGGGCAACTCCGGCTGCTTGTGCTGTGGACCGCCGCGCGCAGCAAGAACTGGCCCGAGGCGCCGACCCTGCGCGAAGTCGGGATCGACATGGTGTCGAATTCCCCGTTCGGCATAGCCGGGCCGAAGGGAATGGATCCGGCGGTGGTCAAGACGATCCATGATGCGTTCAAAAAAGGCGCGGAAGACCCTGCCTATCTCGAGGCGACGGCGAAGCTCGATCAGGAGTCGGCCTATATGAGCAGTGAGGACTACCGCCGCTATGCCGCCGCGCAACTCGTCGAGCAAAAGAAGCTGATCGAAGATCTTGGCCTCAAACAGGAGTGAGGCTCTTAAAAGCCTGCGACCGTGCCATGCAGGTCGTATTCGTCGGCCCGCTCGATCTTGACGGTTGCGATCTCGCCGACGCGGAGCGGCCGGCGGCTCGCAGCATAGACTGCGCCGTCGATCTCGGGCGCGTCGGCCATTGAGCGTCCTTTGGTAACCGTCGGCCCGACCTCGTCGATGATAACTTTTTGCCGGGTGCCGACCTTGCGCTTGAGACGGCGCGCAGAAATTTTCTGCTGCGTCTGCATGAAGCGGTGCCAGCGTTGCTCTTTAATCTCGTCGGGGACAGGCGCAGCAAGATCGTTCGCGACTGCGCCACGCACCGGTTCGTACTTGAAGCAGCCGACGCGATCGAGCGATGCCTGTTCCAGCCAATCGAGGAGAATTTCGAAATCGGCATCGGTCTCGCCGGGAAACCCGACAATAAAGGTCGAACGCAACGTGAGGTCCGGGCAATCGCGGCGCCAGCGCTCGATGCGCTCCAATGTCTTTTCCTGCGCCGCCGGACGCTTCATGCGTTTCAGCACCTCGGGGGAAGCGTGCTGAAAGGGAATATCGAGATAGGGAAGAACCTTCCGCTCGGCCATCAGCGGGATGACCTCGTCGACATGCGGATAAGGATAGACGTAGTGCAGCCGCACCCAGACGCCGAGCTCGCCGAGCGCCGCGGCCAACTCGATGAATTTTGCGCGCACCTCCCGGTCACGCCACTTGCTCGTGGCGTATTTGATGTCGAGCCCGTAGGCTGATGTATCCTGCGAAATGACCAGCAGCTCCTTCACGCCGGCGTTCACCAGTTTCTCGGCTTCGCGCAGCACGTCGGCCGCCTGACGCGAGACCAGATCGCCGCGCAGTCGCGGGATGATGCAGAAGGTGCAGCGGTTGTTACAGCCTTCGGAAATCTTCAGATAGGCGTAGTGCCGCGGCGTGAGCTTGATGCCCTCCGGCGGCACCAGATCGAGAAACGGATCGTGCTGCGGCGGCAGTGCCTTGTGGACGGCCTGGACGACTGTTTCATATTGCTGCGGGCCGGTGATGGCGAGGACGTCGGGATAGGCGGACGAAATGCTCTCCGGTTCCGCGCCCATGCAACCGGTGACGATGACCTTGCCGTTCTCCTTGAGCGCGTTGCCGATGGCGGCGAGCGATTCCGCCTTGGCGCTATCGAGAAACCCGCAGGTGTTGACGATGACGAGGTCAGAGCCCGCGTGCTCGCGCGAGAGTTCATAGCCTTCCGCACGCAGGCGCGTGATGATGCGCTCGCTGTCGACGAGCGCCTTCGGGCAGCCAAGCGAGACGAAGCTCACTTTCGGCGCGGCTGGATCGGCTTTTGGCTCAGGATTGACCATGCCGGCAAGGAGCTAATGGCGATTGGGCCGAATAGCAACCTGATTGATCTGCCCAGCAGGTGCGCAGGCGTGTTTATGGCGGTGGCGATATGAATTCGGTAGCGGTATCGTGGCGCTGCAAAGGCGACTCGCCATGACACGACTATGGATGATCGCCGGCCTGGTTTTGATCGCCGGCACCCTATGGGTCGGCGCGGCATACGCCGCCGACGGTAAGACCGCGTCGTGGCGCTATCATGCGCGCGACTCCGAGCTACCGTTTCCGCGCAGCGAGCGCGCTCAAGCAGTTTGGGCTTCTAACCGTTGCTGGAAAGAGTGCGGTTCTTTTTGCGCCTGGGGAATGGCGGGTTGCTTGCAGCAGGATTCGCAGGGCCTTTGCCTGAAGCTTACCGACAAATGCGACCGCTACTGCCAGCGCGAGTGCCGGACAAACGCCGGGCCGTTCTTGCCGTTTGAGTTGCCGTGGGAGTGATCCTGCCTCTGTACGCCAAGCGATAATAATATGCGGTCGCGTACGCGTCTGCGGAGGCTTGAATCAGGTTGTGTCGGATGGATGACGCAAGCAAAGCTGCGATTGTCTTACCTCTGAAATATTCCAACCGCATCTTGGATGGCGATCGTGGTTCAACCTACTGCCACAACGCTTCAGTTTGTTATTATTTGCTCCGACGCTGCACGGGCCTGGAAACAATGCTCATTCAAAAGCTTCCACAGCCCGCTTCAGACGGTCGCACGCACTCGGGTTTGAACGATGGTGGCAACGCAATTATCGTAGTCGGCAATCAACTGGTCATAGTCGCGGCGCGCAGCCGTCTGGGCATTCAAAACCACACTGTCTTGCGTGGCACATCCACAGAGCACATTGGCAAGCGCTAGCGCTCCCACGACGGGCATCAGTAAACGCATCTGCATTAGCTTAATCCCCCCGGGCGTCATACCCTGGATATTGTAAGCGCGTCTGCGCCCCTTGCGCGACGGCTATTTAGCGCGCAGCGATGCTCAGGCCAACTCACCGCCGAGGCAGGAAGCGCCGCCTGTTCATAGCGTTAGCGGCGTGAAACGGGCGCGATCGTTGAGCGACGGGTGGAAGTGTTATCTTCTGGACGATGGCGCACCATGCGCGTCAGAATGGCAACTCACTATTGGTGCAGCAGGAGGAAATTTATGCCTCGGATCATTTTCACCGCGTTGCTGATTTCGTTGTTTGGTTTCGGTGCGGTCGGAACGGCCGACGCCTACCGCGGATGCCCCAAATTGCAGGCGCCTCACAGCGACTGGATTACTCACGCCAAGTTCTGCAGGCCAATCAAAGCACCCAAGCCAGGAATCTGGTGCTGCTCGGGCGCGTTCTGCACCAAAGAGTGCGTCTGCTGCCATCCCTAAAACTCAAGCTCCCTCGCGGGGTAGGGGCGAAATTACTCTTTCTCGGTTCTGCTTTTCCTGCAGCGCGGCGGTTTAGGTGCAGCAACGCTGCACCACCGCCAGTGGCGGAAGGGGTGAGATTCGAACTCACGAGAGGCTTGCACCTCTGCCGGTTTTCAAGACCGGTGCCTTAAACCACTCGGCCACCCTTCCAGTGCAATGATTTCAACGCTGTAGCCTATACTTCTAAAAGAACAAACAACGAAATTGGCACCCGTTTTGCACCCTAGGCCTTCATTGGCGCGTTGATGGCGGCCGCCGCCTTGCTGTCGTCCTTTCGGAACAAGTGTGCGTAGACGCGCAGCGTGATTTCCGGCTTTGCAGGCCCGATGCGCTTGGAGATTGTCACGATGTCCACGCCGGCATCGGTCAACTGACTGGCGTGTGTGTGTGGCACAGCGAATAAAACGTTGCGTCTGGCATTTCAATGCGCTCAGCCAAAGTCGCTCCAGGCCGCGCTATATGCGTTGGGAGAGGGCGGATTTCCATCGATATCCCCGAACAACACTTCCTCTCTTCCTCACCGGCCTAGGCGCGTTGGGGCTGCTGGGGTGGAGGAGGAAGCGGAGTGAGAGGGGAAATTAGCGGCTTCTCGCAGAGTGCGGCCAATACACCGCGATCATTCCGCCGAGGCAAAACACCATTCCTATTTCTGATTCAATGTTTGGCAGAAATTCCGCGACCCATGGCGGAGTGTAAGCCTGCCAATCGATCAAAGATCGATGACCCGTCGCGAAATATCCGAAAATCCAAAGAGCTGCACCGATCAGGGAAACAATCTGGCCGACTAGCGCTAATTTGTTCATGTGCCTGAGTACTAAAAAAAGATTTGTTTAACCGGCGTTTGCGACAAGTTGGCACTACAACCTCGCGGGTGGCATTGGTCTAGTTGGACTACTCATACGCGCACAACTGTCGTTTCTGTCCTAAGTGCCGCGTCGCGGTTTGTTCATCGCCCGAAGGTGTACTTACTTTTGCTTTTTGAGACAAGCGCGCGAACCGCCCGTCGCCTTTCGATAATCTCCGTGTGCTCGACATACTGTTTGTAGATCCAGCGGCCATTATCACGTCGGCGCAATACAGTGCCCCAGACCAGACGCCCCGTGATCGTCCGTCTGGGCATGGTGACAGTCCAAATGTGCCAGACGTGAAAAGAGGGACTAAGGCGACGGTCTGCGGTCTGCGCTTGAAAGGCTCGATTTTTTGCAAAGGCGCTAAGCATGGTGCCATAAATATGCAGCCACCCTTCCAAGGATAACCGGTGGCTGTACCGTCACAATCGAATTCCAAATTTACCGTTACGCAGAAACCTTAACCGGCCCGCTCTCAGAAAAAGTTAAGCGCGGATGGACGTTCTTGGCCGTTCGATCGTCGCAGCCGCACGGGTTATGGCGGCAGGATTACCAGCCAAAGAAGGGCACCACTTATGGCGGTGAAAAGAAGAACGCCCAACACTGTGTTGCCAAACAGCAGGTCTGTGCGTTTCTGATCTGGTGAAAGTTTAGCCATGAAATCATAACTGATCGCGGCGACGTTTGGTTCAATTCGGACTGGGCGCGTTGGGCTAATAGGTGACAGACATGGCTCGCAGCGAAAAGCCGAAGTTCCGAATCAAGCGCCAGAAGGCTCGGTTGAGTATATCGCATCTACATCGGCGGCACTTACCCTGGGGCGGGGCTAACGCAAACCTCGGCCCGCGAAGGCGCAAAACGGAGACGGCAAAGCGACGCAATCAGTCCTCAAAAATCCAGGGCGATGGCAGCGAAAAATAACGAGAACGAAATTACGAATGTTATGCCGAAAAGCATCGTCCACATTGGCGCCCCAGTGGCC